>ERZ779888.72-NODE-72-length-138204-cov-7.093088_pt1 | contig 138204 bp, 131 predicted proteins | sample MGYA00511245_ERZ779888 | MGnify/ENA primary metagenome ERZ779888 (study PRJEB29588, sample SAMEA2155255) | human gut metagenome | biome: human gut; feature: human-associated habitat; material: faeces | place: Denmark | collected 2008/2010 ...
GCTTTCCAAACTGGCCGTGTTTTTTCTCATGCCGCTTTATACCGCCTGCCTCACGCCGTCCGACTTCGGCGTGTGCGAGATGATCGGAAACACCGTCGTTTTTTTACTTCCGTTGGTGGGAATGGGCGCACCGGATGCACTTTTCCGTTTTGCCGCGGGTTCGGCCGGAGAACGGGAATCACTTCGCAGTGCGGGAATGCTCTTTTTGATCGGGCGGAGCCTTTTTTTACTTTTTTTTCCTTTTTTAGGGCGTATTCCGGTTGTAGGCGCGTATCGGATTTATCTCTATTTTTATGTCGGGGCCTCGCTGTGCCGTTCTTTTCCGGCTCATTTACTGCGGGCGCGGGGAGATTATCTTTTTTACGGAATCGAGCAACTTTTTGACACACTGCTCACGGTTGCGCTGGAATTCCTTTTTTTGCCGCTCTTTGGTTGGGGAATTCGCGGTTTTCTCCTTTCGGTGATCCTTTCGGACGGCGTGACGGCAGTTTTGCTGGCACTTTATCTTTTTATCACGCGGGACAAAAAAGATCAGGGGCATTTTTCCTTTCCGTTATTCCGGAAAATGGCGGCCTATGCGTTGCCGCTCTTGCCAGGCGCGTTGCTGTTTTCGCTTTTGCATCTGAGCGGCCGTTTTTTGCTCTTTCATACACATGGAAGCGGAGAAGTCGGCCTTTTTGCCACGGCGGTTCGTATACCGGCGGTACTTTCTTTTGCCGGAACAATATTTTTAGAGGCCTTTCATTATGCGGCAATCAAGGGAAGAGAAGAAGACCGCGGCGTACTTTTCGGTCAGGCTTTCCGGCTTTTTTTACCGGTTCTTTTTTCGGGGGCGGCAGGTGTCTTGGTGCTTGCGCCCTTGTTTGTGTCTCGTTTTTTATCTTCTGCATACGGAGCCGCGGCCCGTTATGTGCCGGTTCTGACGGTGTCGGCGCTGTTTTCGGTGCTTTCCGCTTTTTTATATAATGTCTATTCGGTGCGTTTCCGGACCGGACGGGCACTTTTTACGGCTTTTCTTTCTTCCGGCCTTGGAATATGTCTGAATTTTTTGTGGATCCCTCGCTACGGTGCGCCCGGCGCGGCTTTTGCTTCACTTGTTTCTTTTGCTTTCCTTTTTTTACTTCGGTTTTTGGGGTGCCGCGCCTATATGGGGATAAAAGAAGAAGCCTTTAAGGTATTGGCGGGGGGCGGTCTTTTGCTTTTTTCGGCTTTGCCTTTGCGCCGCCCGGTTTTTCTTGCTTTTTTGTCAGGGGCGCTTGCGCTTGTGCCGTTCTTTTCGGAGATCCGGGAACTTTTGAAAACGACATGTGCGAAGGCGGTAGAGTGGTTTGTCCGTTTTAAAAATCGCAAAAAAAGTGCCGGGGAATAAAAAAACGAAAATTTTTGAAAAGGACTTGCAATTTAAAATAAAATATGGTATAATTCAAAAAGTGCGTTTTGCATGTATCAAGGGTGGTCCGCTGCGAAGCTCTGCATGAACATCCGATTTTAAGGAGGCCCGAAGATGGATTTGATCAAGGCTTTTACGAATGAGCAGTTGAAGGCAGAAGCGCCTGTCATCCGCGTGGGTGACACGGTTCGCATTCACAACAAGATTGTCGAAGGTACCAAGGAGCGTATTCAGCTTTTTGAAGGTACTGTGATCGGCAAGCATGGCGGCGGTATTTCCGAAACTTTCACCGTAAGACGCATTTCTTACGGCGTCGGTGTGGAAAAAACTTTCCCGCTTCACTCTCCCAATGTTGCCAAAGTAGAGATTGTCCGCGAAGGCAAAGTCCGCCGCGCGAAACTTTACTACCTGCGTGACCGCATTGGTAAGGCATCCAAAGTTAAGGAAAAAATCTGACTTCAAGCCAAGGGACGGCTGCTTTTCGGCAACCGCCCCTTGTGTTTATTCGGTAAGGAGAAATAAAATGGAGAGAGAACGACTTGGAAGTCGACTGGGGTTCCTGTTGCTGAGTGCCGGATGTGCCATCGGGTGCGGGAATGTATGGAAATTCCCGTGGATGACGGGGCAATACGGCGGCGGTTCTTTTGTATTGGTCTATGTCATTTGCCTGTGCCTTTTGGGATTGCCGGTGATGACCATGGAATTCGCACTGGGGCGCGCTTCTCAGGCCAGCCCGGTCCGGATGTATCAGAAACTGGAAAAGCCGGGGCACAAATGGCATTTTCACGGCTATCTGACTTTGATCGGCAATGTCTGCCTGATGGCCTTTTACACGGTCGTGGCCGGATGGATGGTCTATTATTTTGTCAAATTTCTCCTGGGTCAGAACGCCGGGCTCAATTTTGCCGGAATGATCGGGAATCCCGGGGTCAATGTGGCCTATCTGGCGGTTGTTGTCGTGCTTTGTTTTGGCGTGCTTTGCTTCCGTTTACAGGGCGGGCTGGAGCGTGTGACCAAATATATGATGCTTTTGCTTTTCCTGCTCATTTTGGTGCTGGCCGTACATAGCCTGACGCTCTCGGGTGCAGGGGAGGGCATGAAATTCTATCTTTTGCCCGATTTTAAAAAGATCACTCCCCGTGTAATTGTTTCGGCCATGAATCAGGCCTTTTTCACCTTGTCGCTTGGCATCGGTTCCATGGCCATTTTCGGTAGTTATATCGGAAAAGACCACACATTGCTTTCCGAATCGGTCAATGTAATTTTGCTGGATACTTTTGTGGCCATTACCGCGGGCGTGATTATTTTCCCGGCTTGCTTCACTTACAATCTGGAGGTCGGTGCCGGCCCGGCGCTTCTCTTTGACACCATGGCCACTGTGTTTAATCATATGGCCGGCGGCCGATTCTGGGGAGCTCTGTTTTTTGCCTTTATGATTTTTGCGGCCTTTTCCACGGTGCTTTCGGTGTTTGAAAATATTCTGGCCTGTGTACGGGAACTGACTGGTTGGAGCCGCCCTGTCGGATGTCTTTTTTGCGGTGCGGTGGTTTTCCTTTGCTCGCTGACCACAGCGCTTGGTTACAGCGTGTTGCATTTTCAGCCTTTTGCTCCCGGAAGCGCGTTTCTTGATATGTGGGATTTTATTGTTTCCACCAATCTTTTACCGATTGGTTCACTGATTATTTCGCTGTTCTGCTGCAATTCTTTCGGTTGGGGATGGGATGCGTTTGTGGCCGAGGCCAACGCGGGTGCAGGTCTGAAAATCAAAGCATGGATGAAACCGATTTATCGCTATCTGGTTCCTGCCGCTATTTTGCTGCTGTATATTTGGGGACTGGTTACTTTCGCGTGGAAGTAATGAATTCAATGAAAAATCGCCGCGATTTCGCGGCGATTTTTTGAAAGAAGGAGATCCTTGCATGTTGCTTACGCTTACTCTCAATCCTTGCCTTGACCGGAAATTAGTTGTACCGCATTTTGACATGAACGATGTCAACCGCGCCCGTGTTCTTCGGGAGAAGATCGGCGGAAAGGGAATCAATGTTTCCAGAATGGCAAAAAAGCTGGGGGCGGAAACGCGGTGTCTTGGATTTGATTTTGGCGGAAAAGTATCTGAGGCGCTGGAAAAAGAAGAGCTATCGCACCAAATGTACAAGATTCAGGGGGCACTTCGTTCCTGTATGAAGATTCTGGACGAGAGCCGCGGGCATACAGTGGAAATCAATGAAATCGGTTCTTCGGTTTCCGAAAAAGAGGAAAAAGCGCTCTTTGCACTCCTATTGGATTGTGCCTCAAGAGCGGATTTTATCACACTCTCCGGAAGCCTTCCGGAGGGTCTTTCGCCGGATTTTTATGCCCATGTAATTGAATTTCTTCAAAAAAACGCACCAACCTGCCGCGTGGCGTTGGATACCTCTGGAACGGCGCTGAAAAGAGGATTGGAAGCAAGCCCCTATCTTATCAAACCGAATTTTTATGAATTTCAGAGCATTTTAGGAGAAACGGCGGATGATCTGCCAACGCTGGCGGCCGGATGTAATGCAATCCGCCAAAAACATGGTATTGCAGTGGTTTGCCTCTCTCTCGGGGCACGCGGCGCGATTTTTTCTGCAAAAGAAGGCGCCTATTATGCCCCGGCACCGAAAATCCCGGTCAAAGGAGAGACAGGGGCCGGAGACGCATTGCTTGCCGGTGTTCTTGTGGCACTCTTAAACGGTTCCGATGGCGCTACCGCGCTTCGTCAGGGCATCCATTGCGCGGCCGCTACGGTAGCGGGCGCGGGGCCGGATGCACCGGATATGTCCTTGTACCGTCAGTTGTCTGCCACAGATCCCGTCCCGGTTCGCCTTTGACAAAACAAAAGATCCCGGAAGCTTTTAACTTCCGGGATCTTTTGTTTTACGAATTAACCCAGTCTCTTATTCAGCGCGTCCAGTTCCTCGTACATTTCGGCGGGAACATGGTCGCCGACCTGTGCGTAGAAGGCTTTGATGTTTTCCACATCGGCTTTCCATGCGTCATGGTCGATCGAAAGCAGGTCACGGACCGTGTCGGTTGTCACGCCGTCAAGGCCTTCCACATTGATGTCTTCGGCCTTCGGAACATAGCCGATTGCGGTTTTGACGGCATCCACTTTGCCTTCGCAACGGGCCAGAATCCAAAGAAGCACACGCATATTGTCACCGAATCCGGGCCAGATGAAGTTTCCCTTGTCATCGGTGCGGAACCAGTTGACATGGAAGATGAGCGGCTTGTGCGTGAAGTCGGGACGATTGCCCATGTCCAGCCAGTGCTGCCAGTAGTCGCCCATGTTGTAGCCGACAAACGGACGCATAGCCATCGGGTCGCGGCGAACCACGCCGACAGCACCGGCAGCCGTCGTCTCGGAAGCCATGATAGAACCGACAAACGAGCCGTGCTTCCAGTCAAAGGACTGATACACCAGCGGAGCGGTCTTTGCGCGCCGGCCGCCGAAAATGATGGCGGTCACGGGAACACCGGTCAGCGAATCGAATTCGGAAGAAAGGCAGGGGCAGTTCTTGGCCATTGCGGTAAACCGGGAGTTCGGGTGCGCACCGGCGGTGCCCACTTTGTCGTTCTTATCATATTTACGGTAATCCCACGGCTCGCCGCGCCAGTTGATGGCGCCGTCTTCGGGTGTGGGCGGATTGTTGTCCAGACCTTCCCACCAAACCGTGTTGAGACGGGAATTGTAGCAGACATTTGTGAAGATGGTATCGCGTTTGGTGGTAGCCAGCGCGTTGGGGTTGGATTTTTCATTGGTACCGGGCGCCACGCCGAAGAAGCCGTTCTCGGGGTTGACCGCGTAAAGCTTGCCGTCTTCCTTATTGACGCGCAACCACGCAATGTCATCGCCGACCGTCCAGACCTTGTAGCCCTGCTTCTTGAAGATTTCGGGCGGAATCAGCATGGCCAGGTTGGTCTTGCCGCAGGCAGAGGGGAAAGCGGCGGTGATATACTTGATATCGCCATTCGGATACTGCAGTCCGAGGATGAGCATATGCTCAGCCATCCAGCCCTCTTTACGGCCCAGGTAAGAGGCAATGCGGAGCGCAAAGCACTTTTTGCCAAGGAGCACATTTCCGCCGTAGCCGGAGTTGACAGACATGATGGTATTGTCCTGCGGGAAGTGTGTGATATAACGGTTTTCTTCGTCCAGGTCAGCCTTTGCGTGCAGGCCCTTGATGAAGTCCGGGCTGTCGCCCAGCGCGTCCATGACTTTCTGGCCGGCGCGGGTCATGATCAGCATATTCAGCACCACATAAATGGAATCGGTCAGCTCAATGCCGATCTTGGCAAAGTCCGAACCGACCACGCCCATGGAGTAGGGAATCACATACATGGTGCGCCCCTTCATGGAGCCGGTATAGAGCTTTTTCAGTTTGGCATACATTTCATCAGGAGCCATCCAGTTGTTGATGTTGCCTGCTTCTTCTTTGGTGGGGGTGCAGATATAGGTTCTGTTTTCCACACGCGCGACATCGTTTACGGCGGTGCGGTGCAGATAGCAGTTGGGAAGCAATTCTTCGTTTAGTTTAATCAACTCACCGGTGCTGCAGGCTTCGCGGCGGAGCGCCTCGGTCTGCTCCTCGCTACCGTCAATGTAGACGATGCGATCCGGCTTGGTCATAGCGGCCATTTCGTCGATCCAGGACAGGACATACTTGTTTTTGGTCATGTTTCCATCTCCTCTTGCGTATTTGGCTAAGGCGCGGCCGGCAATGTGTGCGGCTGAACACGCAGTGTTTCGCACCTTATGAACCATTGCGAATGCATTATACACCATTTATGCACGATTTGCAAGAGAATCTTTCAGAAGTTACACTTTGTTCACAAGCCGAAAAACTGCAAGAAAGGATATACATAAATGTATATTGAGCCAGACTGTGTTAAAAAAATAACTATTTTTGCAAGTTTTGAATTACGAACTTGCAAAAATATTTCCGGAATGTGACGCCTCGGAATTTCGGCCGGGCCGGTCCTCCTTCCGGGCGGACGGGGAATCACACCTTTTTTCGTTTTCCTTTAACGCAGTCTCTTTGCCGATGGCGTGAAAAAGCCACCGGGTCTCCTCGCGTCCGAAAGTGCCTGTAAGGTATAAAAAGAGAAGGTAAAGAATGGCCGTGAGTGGAATGTGAAGCCAGACGCCGCCGGCTGTTTGAGAAAACGGGCGCAGGAGCAGTTCGATGATTAGTTTGGCAAAGGCCGTGGCGCCGATGGCCGAAAGAAGCGGACAAACAAAAAGACGGAAAAGGCGCGGGCGATAACCGCTGATTTTCAGCAACCGGCTAATGCTCAGAGCGGCGTTGACGGTCTCAGTCAGATAAATGGTCACCAGATAACCGGAAATGCCTATTCGCGGCACCAGAATAAAAACCGAGATGACCGAAAGAAGGGCATCGATGATGTTGACATTCATGGAATAGACCTGCTGTCCCAATCCTTTGAGCATAGCGTCTGTGGCGGTATCCAGGTACATGACCGGAATGAGCGGAGCCAGATGACAGATGTAGATTCCTACGGACGCGTCTTTATATAATGTCTGTCCGAGTTCTCTGGAAAGGAACAGCATGATGCCGGAAACGCCGATGGCAAAAAGCAGGCTCATCTGATAGACCCGTCCGGTGATATAGGAGATCTCGCGCCGGTTGGAACGGGCCTCTTCCGCCGTTACTTCCGGGATGAGCAATGAGGCAAAGGAAGAAAGAATGGCCGCCGGATAGAGCACCACGGGCAGCGCCATGCCGTGAAGCGCACCATAGGCCGAAAGAGCCTCTGCATTTCCGGAACCATGGCGCATAAGACCCATTTTTATTAAAATATGTTCTATTGATATTAAACCTGACCGCGCATATGCACTGATGGCAACCGGCATCGCAATGGCGGCCACGCCTACTTTTCCGCCCCGGAGATTGGTTGCGCTCTTGTGTTTTTTTCGGTCTGTCCGATAAAGGATCAGGTTCAGCAGCAAAGAAAAACTTTCGCTGACAGCGCCGCCGAGCAAAATAACAAAGACATTGCCTTCCACACTTTGGGGCAGAAAAAAGGAAAGCAGAAAAACCGTCAGCGTAATTTTCAGCGCCTGTTCCGCAACCTGTGCCAGAGCGTTTTTATAGGCGCGGCGCACCGCAATGAAATAACCGTTGAGGACCGATGTCAGCGCAATGGGCAGGAGCGTAACGCTCATCATCCGGAGTGCCCGGACGGTTCGTGCGTCCCGAAGCGCATAATGCCCCAGCACAGGGGCCAGAAGGAAAAGAAGCGCGGTCGCGAGCGTCCCGAAGAAAAGTGCGTAAAAAAGGCAGGCGCGCAAACACTGTCCCGTGCCCGCGCCGCCGTTTTTTTCTTCGCTTTGAGCCACCGTGCGTACCGTTGCCAGATGAATGCCGGAAGTGGCCAGCGTTACCGCAAAGCCGTATACGCCGCCGATGAGAGACAAAAGCCCCATGGCTTCCGCGCCGGCGCGTCCGGCCAGGTAGACCTGAAAGGTCACGCCAACCGTCCGCATGAAAAGGGCAACCGCAGTCAGCAAAAGCGCGTTCAGAAAAAATTTCCGTTTGTTTTTCATAACTTCACCTCGGGAAAATTTATTCCGCATTCGTCTTTCTTATACACGGATTGCTCTTTACAAATCTGAAAAAATATGTTAAAATATTATTGAATCCGGTGCTGTCTCTTGAAAAGCAGAGAATCGGAGCGCGCGTCGGACTCTCTATGATCAGGAAAGGGGATTTTGAAATGGCAAACTATCTTTCTATCACCATTGGTCGTCAGTTCGGCAGCGGCGGGCGCGAGATCGGCGAGCGTGTCGGAAAACTGCTGGGTTTCCGCGTTTACGACAAAGAGTTGCTTCTTTTGGCCGCAAAGAAAAACGGCGTCAACCCCGATTATCTGCGGCGCGTGGATGAAAAAGCCACCAACAGCCTGCTTTATACGCTGGCCATGGGCACCTCCATTTACGGCGCGCGCCATTTCGGTATGGATGTGCCAATCAACGATCAGCTCTTTATCACCCAGACCGAGATCATTAAAAATGCGGCCGAGGAAGGCCCCTCCGTATTCATCGGCCGTTGCGCCGACTATGTGCTTCGTAACCACGAACATCGTCTGAGCATTTTCATTCACGCAGACCGTGAATGCCGCATTGCCCGGATTTCCAAGCGGCACGAGATCGGCCGTGAGGAAGCAATTGACCTTATGAACAAGACCGACAAAAAAAGAGTAAACTATTATAATTTTTACACCGGCAAAAAATGGGGCAACTATGAAAACTATCATTTGTCCCTTAACAGTTCGCTTCTGGGAATTGAAGGGACGGCCGATATGATCGCACAGGCCGCGAAAATTTATCTGAAAGAGTATCCGGAGTGCGAAATGCCGGACGCCGGAAAAGAAAAATAAAAAAAGTGAAAAAAACTCTTGACAATCCGCCCGCTACTGATTATGATATAGTAAGTAAAAACGCACCTCCCAAAAACGGGCGCGTTTTCGGGTAATTTCCCGAAGGGGAGAAACACACCGCAAACGGCGGAATCTCCCTGATGTGCGATTTGCACTTTACTCGACATTTAAGAGCGAGGAGGAGAGCTTTCGGATGGCTGTTTATGTGTGCGAACTGTGCGGATATGAATATGATCCGCGCGTTGGCGATCCCGAAAACGGGATTGAGCCGGGAACCGAATTTGAAGATCTGCCGGAAGATTATGTCTGCCCTTTGTGCGGCGCTTCCAAAGAAGATTTTGAAAAGCAGATCACGGGCGACACCGAAGAGGAATAATAAAAGGGAAAAGGCGGCATGGCTCCGCCTTTTCTTTATGCTTTTTTTGGCATGCTTTTATACAAATATTCATTTTTGCCTTGACAAACGCGCGCGGGTTAGATATAATATTTATAATTTATATAAGGAAAAGGAAGACTCATGTCACTCAGCAGAAGAGAAGCCCGCGAGGCGGTTTTCGGTTTGCTCTTTGAGACCGAATTTAAAAAAGAGGAAGACCCCAAAGAAATTTTTGCCATTTCCTGCGATGACCGCGAGATCGGGCAGGACGATTATATCAAAAATGCCTATTTCGGCGTTTGTGAAAACCTCGGCACGATCGATGCACTTATCAATCGGCACTCCAACGGCTGGGAGACTACCCGGATTTCAAGGGTCTCGCGTTCCATTCTGCGTCTGTCCGTTTATGAAATGCTGTTTCTCCCGGATATTCCGCACAGCGTTTCCATGAATGAAGCGGTGGAACTCTGCAAAAAGTATGATGAAGAAAGTGCCCGTCCTTTTGTAAACGGTGTGCTCAACGCCGTGAAGGAAGAACTTGAAAGCAAAGAAAAGGGAACCGAAGAGCCCCGGATGGCTTTTGAAGATCCGGAAAAAACAAAGACTCCGGCCGGGACCGATGATGAAAACTGACTGCTTTCTTGGCGTTGACACCAGCAATTATACCACCTCGCTGGCCGCGGCCGATCCGGAAGGCCGGGTCATTTTCAATCTGAAAGCGCCGCTTCCCGTTCGTGCGGGCGCGTGCGGTCTCCGGCAAAGCGACGCGGTTTTTGCTCATGTGAAAAATCTGCCGGCGCTTTTCCGGCGCGCAGGAGAGATTTTGGGTGATCGTTTCCGGGTGACTGCCGTGGGCGTTTCCACGCGTCCCCGTCCGCTTGCGGATTCCTACATGCCCTGTTTTCTTTCCGGCATGGCCGCTGCCGAGAGTTTTGCCGTGGGCGCGGGTGTGCGGGTGTTGCCGTTTTCCCATCAGGAAGGGCATATCCGCGCGGCCGTTTATTCGGCCGGCGGCCCCGATCTTTTGGCACCTTTCGGTGCTTTTCATGTTTCGGGCGGAACTACCGATCTTTTGCTTGTCTCTCCGGCGGCCACCGGATTTTCGCTTTCGGAAGAAGGCACTTCGGATGATCTTCACGCGGGGCAGGCGGTGGACCGGATCGGCGTGATGCTGGGATTGCCGTTCCCGGCCGGACCTGCGTTGGAAAAACTTGCCGCTGAAAATCAAAAACCCGTTCCGCATGCCCGTGTGTGCGTCCGGGAGGGGCGTTGCCATCTGTCCGGCCTTCAGAATCTTGCCGAAAAGCTCTATGCGCAAAGCAATGATCCTGCGTTGGTGGCGGCGTTTGCGTTGCATTTTCTTTCGGATACGCTGTTTGAAATGGCCACAGACTTCCGGGCGTGGCATGGTGCAATCCCGCTGCTGTTTGCCGGTGGGGTGATGAGCAACCGCCTTATTGCCGCAGAGCTGACCGCCCGCCTGTCGCCGGATGTTTTCTTTGCCGCGCCGGAATTCAGCGCCGATAATGCGGCCGGCATTGCGCTTCTTTGCCGTGACGCCGCGTTGGCAGGCCTGTAAAAACAAATAAGGGAGGGGATTCTTTGAACGAAGCACTGACCGTGTCGCAATTGAACAATTATGTCAAGATGCTTCTGGATGGCGACCCTCTGCTTTCTAATCTGGTTGTCCGGGGCGAGATCTCTAATTTTACCAATCATGTCCGGAGCGGCCATTTCTATTTTTCTCTGAAAGACGAAAATGCGCGCGTACAGGCGGTGATGTTCCGCTCGGACGCGCAAAGAATGAAGTTCATGCCCGAAAACGGGATGAAGGTCATTTTGTGGGGGCGTATTTCACTGTTCCCGCGGGATGGGCAATATCAGATCTATGCCAGCGCCATGGAGCCGGACGGCCTTGGCGCACTGTACGCGGCGTTGGAGCAACTGAAAAAGAAGCTTGCGGATGAAGGGCTTTTTGATGAAGCGCGCAAGCGCCCGCTCCCGCCTTATCCCGAAAAAATCGGCATCATTACTTCTCCGGAAGGAGCGGCTGTACAGGATATGATACATATCCTCGGCCGTCGCTTCCCGGTGGCAAAGTTATATCTTTATCCGGCCTTGGTGCAGGGAAGCAACGCACCGGAAAGCCTCAGAAACGGGCTGGCATTTTTCAACGACTGTCACCCAGTGGATCTTATCCTTATCGGACGAGGCGGCGGTGCGCCGGAAGATTTGTGGGCGTTCAACGATGAACAACTGGTTCGCGCCGTGGCGGCCTCGCGTATTCCGGTAATTTCGGCGGTGGGGCATGAAAGCGACTATACGCTATGCGATTTTGCGGCCGATCTGCGCGCTTCCACGCCGTCTGCCGCGGCCGAACGTGCCGTCCCGGAAAAAGCGGAACTGCTCTCCCTGCTTTCCTCGCGCGAAAGACTGCTTTCTTCGTTGATCACAAACCGGATCGAGCGGGAAAGGGCGCGGCTTTCTGTACTGGCATCTTCCCGCTCGCTGCGCTCTCCCGTCAATTATCTGGAAGACCGGCGTATGGAGCTTTTGCATTTTGGAGACCGGATGAATGCGTGCGCCTCGGCCCGGGTAGACCGGAGTCGGCGGGAACTGGCGATGCTTTGCGCCCGGATGGACGCATTGCATCCTTTGCGCGTACTTGCAAGAGGATATGCGGCGGTATACAGCGAAACCGGCAAACCGGTGGAAAGTGCCATGGCGCTTCGGCCCGGGGAGCGTGTAAAATTGCTTTTTGCAGATTCTTCGGCACAGGCCGAAATCAAGGACATCCGGAAAGGACAAAAATATGGCGGAGCGGAAACTGAAATTTGAAGCGGCAATGGAGCGACTGAGCGAAGTCGTTTCCGAGCTGGAAGCCGGCAAGGTGGATCTGCAGACATCTCTCTCTCTTTATGAAGAGGGAATGAAGCTGGTTCGCGCCCTGTCGGATGAATTGGATAAAGCACAGGCGCGGATTGAAAAAGTCGGAGAGTCCGGTGCCGACAACGGAGAAAAAGCATGACGGTAAACGAAAGACTTTTGTCCAATGCAACATTGGTAAACAATGCGCTTGAGGCGGCGCTTGCGGACGGGGATCCGGACTTTGAAGAAGAGCTGGCGGCTGAACGCTATGCGCTTCTTGCTCCGCGCGCCAAGCGTATCCGCCCCACACTGGTTCTGGAATGTGCGCGGATACTTGGCGGTCGGGATGAAGCCGCGTTGCCTTTTGCGGCGGCACTGGAGATGATCCACACTTATTCTTTGATCCATGATGATCTGCCCGCTATGGATAACGATGATCTGCGCCGCGGCCGCCCGACCTGCCACAAAGCTTTCGGAGAGGCCACGGCGATCCTGGCAGGAGATGCGCTTTTGACCCGTGCTTTCGGTGTGGCCGCCGGCAATCCGGCCGTAACAAAGGAAAGCGCCCTGGCCGCCGTTTGCGCACTTTCACGGGCGGCCGGTCCGTTTGGCATGATCGGCGGACAGGTGATGGATCTTTCCGGCGAAAAAAAGAAATTGCCGCTCCCGTCGCTCCTCAAACTGCACGCCCATAAGACCGGCGCGCTCATGCGGGTCGGCGCAACGCTGGGAGCGCTTGCCGCCGGATATTTCCCGCAGGACAAAGAGACGCGGGCTCTTGAATCTTACGCCGAAAAAACCGGATTGGTTTTTCAGATTGTGGATGATATACTGGACGCAACCGAAAGCGCCGAAGAACTCGGAAAAAGCGCGGGGTCGGATGCCGAAAACGGCAAGACCACCTTCCTTTCCTACTACGAAACCGATACGGCGCTTCGTTATGCCCGCGAAGTAAGTGAAGACGCCAAACGCGAAATCAGGGAATTGCCGGGTTCTGCTTTCCTCCTTTCGCTGGCGGACAGTCTGCTTGACAGGAAGTTCTGAATATGAGGATTCACATCAATATGTATCAGCTGAAAACTTACTTTCTGGATCTGATCACGAACCGGGTGCTCCTTTGCGCCATCATTGCCTGGATGACCGCTCAAATCATAAAGGTTTTTACCACCAGCATCTACCGGAAAGAATTTTCCCTGCGTCAGCTGTTGGTCGGCAGCGGGGGAATGCCCAGTTCTCATTCGGCTGTGGTGATGGCCACGGCCATTTCCTGCGGATTGCTTTACGGATTTGATACGCCGATCTTTGCGGTGGCCGCCGTGCTTGCGGTGGTCGTAATGCGGGATGCGGCCGGCGTCCGGCGCGAAGCGGGAAAACAGGCCGCCATGATCAATCGTGTTTCACAGGAATTGAGCCGGACCCGCACCAATTTTGTCACCGACGTCTTGCAGGAACTATTGGGTCATACGCCGCTTCAGGTGCTTTTCGGCGCTTTACTTGGCGTGGCCATGGCATTCCTTTGCCAGTGCTGGCTCTTCAACCTTTTCCTCCCGGCGTCGTGAAATGCGGTTGGATGTTTATATGGTCAGTGCCGGTCTGGCCGAGAGCCGGGAAAAAGCCCGGAAACTGATTCTGGCCGGGGCGGTTTTTGTGGACGGCCGGGTGGCCGAAAAAGCCTCAAAAGAAATTATCGGTGAAATGACGGTTATGCTGACCCGAAAGGAGCGTTTTGTCGGTCGCGGCGGGGAAAAACTTGCGGCGGCACTTGCTCTTTTCAAAATAGATCCGACCGGCCTGCGCGCGTTGGATATCGGTGCCTCAACAGGCGGCTTTACCGATTGCTTGCTGCAATCGGGCGCTTCCTTTGTGGTGGCGCTGGATGCCGGTAAAGGACAGCTTCATCCCAGGCTTTGCGCGGACGCGCGGGTTCGCTCTGTTGAGAAATACAACGCCCGGAACCTTTCTCCCGCAGATGTCGGAACTTTTGATCTTGTCGTCATGGATGTTTCTTTTATCTCTCAGACACTGATTCTGCCGCGGCTCTCTGCCTTGCTTTTGCCGGGCGGCCGCGTTGTCTCGCTGATCAAGCCGCAGTTTGAACTAAACAAAAATGCGCTTGGCAAAAACGGCATTGTACGGGATGAAAAAAATCTTTATGCGGCCGTTTCCCGTGTGCTTTCCTGTGCCGCCGCCACCGGGCTTGCCTGCCATGCGCTCGCTCCCTCTCCGATTTTGGGCGGTGACGGAAACCGGGAGTTTCTTGCGCTCTTTTGCCCCGGCACCGGCCGGGAATTTACGCCGGATGAATTGACCGGGGTTATTAACGGAAAGGCGGTGATTGTTTGAAAAAAATCGCAGTCATCACAAATTACAATATTTTTGAAAAATCCAAAATCGCACTGCGCGCGGCGCAGACGCTTTCCGATCTTGGCGGAGAGGTTGTTTTTCCGATCAATTACAAAGAAAAGATTCTTCGTGCCGGTAAAAAGCGCTATGATTGCAACTTTCTTTCTCCGGAAGAAATCTATGAGCAGTCGGATATCATTTTGGTGTTGGGGGGCGATGGCTCCATTCTGGATGCCGCGCGTCATGCCGCACCGAAAGGGAAGCCGCTTTTGGGGATTAACATGGGGCACCTTGGTTATATGACCGAATTGGAACCCGGTGAACTGCCGCTGCTTTCCCGTTTGTTTACCGAAGAATATACCCTTGATGAGCGCGCCATGCTGGATGTAAAAATTCTTTCGACCGACGGCGCTGTGCGTGCTGAATCTTTTGCTCTGAACGACGCGGTAATCTCCAACGGTTCGGTGGCACGGATTGTGGATCTGGAACTGTTTGAAGGAAAGGAATCGGTCTCGTCTTATCGGGCGGACGGTATGATCATCGCAACGCCGACCGGTTCGACCGCCTATTCGCTCTCTGCCGGCGGCGCTTTAACAGATCCGCATCTTTGCTGTATCTGCGTCACGCCGATCTGTCCGCATTCGCTTACTGCCCGTCCTGTCATTTTCCGGGACGATGCCGTGCTGGAAGTCAAAAACATCTGTCGTCGGGAAAAAATGCTGTATCTGACGCTGGACGGACGCATCAGCTTTGAACTTTATCGCGGCGAGCGTGTTCGTGTGACCCGTTCGGATATGAAAACCTCGTTGATCCGGCTCCGCAAGGGCGGTTTTTATGAAAAACTGAAAAAGAAAATGAAATCATTTGAGTGAGGGAAAACATGAAGGTCAACAGACAAAGAAAAATATTGGAACTTGTCAATCGGTATTCAATCGAAACGCAGGACGATCTGATCGATCGCCTGATGACCGAGGGCTATGCCGTCACGCAGGCAACGATTTCCCGTGACATCCGCGAACTGCAACTGACCAAGGTTCTCACCGGAAAAGGGACTTACCGTTATGTGGCCGCGCGGAAGGAAGAGGGCAATACGGGGCTCCATTTCAATAGTGCGCTGATTGAATCGCTTATGAGCGTGGAGTATGCCGGAAATATCATTGTCATCAAAACTTTTCCGGGTCTGGCCAATGCAGTGGCGGCCGGCATTGACCAACTTTCCATTGCCGAGGTGCTTGGATGTGTGGCCGGAGACGACACAATCATGGTGGTTACCCGAAACGAGGCGGCCGCTAAACTGATTCGTGAGCGCATCAGCGTGATGGTCAAGAAGGGATAAAAAATGCTGTCCTCACTGCATATTGAAAATATGGCGGTTATCGCCCGGATGGATGTGGATTTTGCGGGCGGTCTTTCGGCTGTGACGGGTGAAACCGGAGCCGGCAAATCCGTCATGATTGACGCGCTCGCCTTTTTGCTGGGCGGAAAGGCCAACCGGGAACTGTTGCGCCACGGTTGCGATCAGGGGTTGGTCAGCGCCGTCTTCTCTGATATCGGAGAGGAGGGCCTGCGCTTTCTTTCGGATTCCGGTTTTCACCCGGATGGGGAAGTGATGCTTCAGCGGACTCTGAGCGCAGACGGCCGCACGCAGTGCCGGATTGACGGCCGTGTGATTCCGCTCACGATCCTGCGGGAGTTCTCAAAATATCTGGTCAGCATTCACGGGCAAAATGACAATCAGCTGTTGCTTTCTCCTGCGGCGCAGGAAAAAGTACTCTTTAAAATGGCCGATGATCCCGAGACCGCAATGCGGTACCGTGCGCTCTACGAAGAATACCGCACCGAAAAAGCGCGACTTGCGGAACTGCAAAATGACAGCGCCGCCAAAGAACGGATGCGGGATATGCTGGCTTTTCAGGTAAAGGAAATTGACGCCGCACACCTGCGGGAAGGGGAAGAAGAAAAACTGCTTCGTGCCCGCGACAAGTGGCAACATATGGAGAAAATCGTCCGGCAGTCCGGATTTGCCTATCAGGTGCTTTACGGTGCCGAAAAAGCTTCTGCCGTGTTACTTCTTGAAAAAGCCGCACAGGCTCTTTCCCAGATTGCGGGTGTCCTGCCGGAGGCAAGTACACTTTCGGATCGGCTCCTGAATCTGCGTTATGAAGCCGAAGATATTGCCGAGTCTGCCAAGGATCTTTCGGACGGAAGCGAGGGCGATCCGGCAGAAACGCTGGATAAGATCGAGGGCAGGCTTTCGCAAATTTCCCGGTTGCGCCGCAAGTACGGTGCGGACGAAAAAGAAATTCTGTCTTTCCGTGACGATGCGGCCAGGCGGCTTTCGGAGCTTGAAAATTCCAAGGAGACCGAAGCGGCCATTCTGGGAAGGCTGGAGGAACTGACCGTCGCTATGCGAACCGAGGCCGCCGCACTTCACGAGGGGCGGACCGCAGCCGCAGACGCGCTCTGTCGCCGGATGCTTACCGAGCTTTGCTATCTGGATATGTCCGGCGTTCGTTTCCGGATTGAAGTCAAAGAAGAAAAGGAGTTTTCTCAAAGCGGACTTGACAGCGTGACTTTTCTTCTGGCCGCCAATCCCGGCGAGCCATTGTTGCCGCTCTCCCGCGTGGCTTCCGGCGGAGAACTGGCCCGGGTTATGTTGGCTCTTCGATGTGCCCTGAATGAAAGGGATGGCGTTGGCACCGCGGTCTTTGACGAGGTGGACACCGGTATTTCGGGAAAAACCGCCCGAAAAATCGGCATCAAACTGTCTGAAATCGGCCGCAGGACGCAGGTGCTTTGTATCACGCACTCCGCGCAGATCGCTTCTCTTGCCGACCGGCATTATAAAATCGTGAAAAAAGAAGAAAACGGTCGTGCGGCATCCACGCTCACACTTCTTGACGAAAAAGAGCGTGTTCTGGAAATCGGTCGGATTTTAGGTGGACTTTCGGTGTCCGAAGCGCAGATTTGCGCCGCCGCCGAAATGATTGAAGAAGGGAAGAAATACCGCTGAAATGAAAGAAAAAGAGATCAAGACCAATGCAATGAGGCAACTGGATGCCGCCGGTATTTCTTATGAAGTACGAACTTACCCGGTCGATGAAAACGACCTTTCGGGTTCACACATGGCGGATGTTGTGGGGCTTGCGCATGATTTGGTTTTTAAGACCCTGGTGGCCAAAGGGGACAAGACCGGTCCGGTGGTTTTCTGTATTCCGGTCGATCCCGAAATAGACCTCAAAAAAGCCGCCCGTGCGACCGGAAACAAGAAAATCGAAATGCTTCATGTAAAGGATCTGCCGGGATTGACCGGCTATATCCGGGGCGGTTGTTCGCCCATCGGGATGAAGAAAAAATTTCCCACTTTCTTTGATAACAGCGTGTTGGAAAAAGAAAAAATCACCGTCAGCGCGGGCGTTCGCGGCGCACAGCTGTATCTTTCGGCGAAGGATTTGCTTGCGTTTGTCAACGCCACCTGTGCTGAACTGATTTAACCGCGGCACGGCTTGACAACCGACGCTTTTGAGAGTACAATAATTTTACATTTTAAAAGAGGAGAATACCATGAACAATCAGGAAAAAACGATGGACAAAATTGTGGCGCTTTGCAAGAACCGCGGCTTTATTTTCCCCGGTTCCGAAATTTACGGCGGCCTTGCAAACTCCTGGGACTACGGCCCGCTCGGCGTGGAATTCAAGAACAATGTCAAACGCGCTTGGTGGAAAAAATTCGTGCAGGAGAGCCGTTATAATGTGGGACTTGACAGCGCGATTATCATGAACCCCGAAACTTGGGTCGCATCCGGCCATGTCGGCGGTTTTTCCGATCCGCTCATGGATTGCAAATCCTGCAAGGCGCGGCACCGTGCCGACAAACTCATTGAGGATTATGCTTTCAAAAACGGTCTTTCTGACAATCCGGCCGGTTGGACTTTTGAGGAAATGGCCCAATATATTGCCGATCATGGCATTACCTGTCCGCAGTGCGGTGGCAAGGAGTTCACCTCCATCAAGAAATTCAATCTGATGTTCAAAACTTTTATCGGCGTCACCGAGGATTCGACCAGCACGGTCTATCTGCGACCCGAGACGGCACAGGGTATTTTTGTGAATTTCCCCTCAATCCAGCGTTCTACGCGCAGAAAGCTTCCTTTTGGCGTTTGCCAGATCGGCAAATCTTTCAGGAACGAGATCACGCCCGGAAACTTCACTTTCCGCACCCGGGAATTTGAGCAGATGGAGCTTGAATTTTTCTGCAAACCCGGCACGGACCTGGAGTGGTTTGCCTATTGGAAGGACTATTGCCACAAGTTCCTCCTGAACCTGGGTATGCGTGACGAAAATCTCAGACTGCGCGATCATGATAAGGAAGAACTCTGCTTCTATTCCAAGGCCACGACCGACTTTGAGTTCCTCTTCCCGTTTGGTTGGGGCGAGCTGTGGGGCGTGGCGGACCGTACCGATTACGATCTTAAACAGCATGCCGAGCACAGCGGCAAAGATCTCTCCTATTTTGATCCCGAAACCAACGAGCGCTATATTCCCTATGTGGTGGAACCCTCTCTGGGTGCGGATCGCGTGGCGTTGGCGTTCTTGGTGGACGCTTATGACGAAGAAGTTCTGGATGCCGAGAAGAACGATATCCGTGTGGTGCTCCATCTGCATCCCGCGCTGGCACCGTACAAGGCCGCTATTTTGCCGCTTTCCAAGAAGCTGTCCGGCAAGGCGCAGGAGATTTATGATCAACTTTCCAAAGATTTTGCATTGGATTTTGATGAAACCGGTTCGATCGGCAAGCGCTATCGCCGCGAAGACGAGATCGGCACGCCGCTTTGCATCACAGTTGATTTTGATACGGTGGGTGACGCCGAGAAAGCCGGTGACAACTGCGTGACCGTGCGTGACCGCGACACTATGGAGCAGGTTCGTATTCCGATTGACGCGCTCCGCGATTATATTGCCGGAAAAATCGCGTTCTGAGAATCGGGAAGGGGAACGTATGTTTCAGATCAGACTGGCCGGGCTGAACATCCGGGTTTTTAACCGCTATGAATTCAGCCGGACGCGCTGTCAGGATTACCTGGCCGATTTCGAAAGGGCCGATTTGGAAGTTTCGGTTTCGCCCGCGCAAATTGAAAAAGAAAAGGCAGAGGCACTTTGCCCGTGCAGTGACGGCTACGCCGAATTCATCTGCATTTACCGGGAAATTGCCCTGCGCCTGCCGCAGTTTGACGCTTTTGTTTTTCATGCCGCGGTGGTTGCTGTGGACGGAGAAGCTTATGCTTTTACAGCCCCCAGCGGCACGGGAAAATCCACGCACATCCGTTTTTGGCTTTCCGAATTTGCCGATAAAGGCGCGAAGGTTGTGAACGGTGACAAGCCGATCTTCCGCCTGGAAAACGGCATTTTCACCGCCTATGGCACGCCTTGGTGCGGCAAAGAGGACTGGGGCGAGAACACCTGCGCGCCGCTTCATGCCATTTGCTTTCTGACGCGGGGAGCCGAAAACAAAATCAGCCGGATCGGGGATGAGGAATCCGTTTCGCGGATTTTTCACCAGGTCATCATGCCTAAAGATCCGGAGATCATGGATCGTTTCCTCTCGCTTTTGGACAGCCTTATTTCAAGCGTTCCCGCATATCTTTTGGAATGTACGATCTCGACCATGGCCGCGCAGGTGGCCTATAACGGTATGAAAGGAGAATCACATGATTCAGAATAAGGAATTTATCAAGCGGAAAATCGGTACGCAGTTTGTGATCGTTGCTGTAGGAGAGGCCAGTCGCCGGTTTAACGGAATGATTTCGGTCAATTCGACCGGGGCATTCATCTGGGATGTGTTGGAGAAGGAAACCGATGAGGCCGGGCTGATCCGGGCATTGACGGAACATTATGAGGTTGATGCCGCGAAAGCCAAAGCGGATTGCGCCGCTTTTCTGAAAGCGCTGAGAGAGGCCGGTGCAATTATTGAATAACGGCATTTCGATGGAAGAACTCTGGCCGCTTATCCGGGAAGTCACGGAAAGCGGCGGAGAATTCCGGCTGTATCCGCGGGGAACGAGTATGCGTTCTCTCCTTCGGGAGGGAAAAGATTCGGTGGCATTGGTCAGACCCGGAAACCTTTGCCGGGGCGACATTTGCCTTTACCGTCGCCGGGACGGTGCTTTTATTCTTCACCGACTGGTCAAATGGAAGGACGGGCAACCGGTTTTTTGCGGAGATAATCAAACGGCGCTGGAATACGGCGTTCCGGAAAGCGCGGTGATCGCAGTGGTTGCCGCTGTCTACCGGGGCGAAAAAAGAAGAGAAATCGGTTCTTTTTCGGATCGCTTTTACCGTACCACCCATTTGCCCGCTCCCTGTCGCTTTATTCGCTTTCTGCCGCGGCGGGGAAAAAGCGCGCTGAAAAAAATCTTTAAAAAATAAAAAGGCCGTGCTGTTTACCAGAACAGCACGGCTTTTTTCTCAATAGTGAACGGAAACGGTTTCGCACACGGCGATCCGGGGCGAAAACGCGGCGGCCGAGTCTTTTTTCTTTTCTTTCACGCGGTCCACGATCATGTAAACGGTCAGATAAGCGATGCCGACTACCATCAGAACAGCCAGCACAATGGCAAGGATGCGTACAAAAATTTTGGAGTCTTCCTTTTTCATAAATATACCTCTCAAAATAAAATTAAAGGGAATCATCCATGCTCAGTTGCATGGCACTGATGTCTTTTTCGGATAGCAGGGTACCGGTTGCCGGCAATTTATAGCGCCGATAACCTTTTTGCTCTTGCCGGTCGTCCAAGGGGGCAATGACCTCTTTTATCTTCTTTTCTTTACGGCCAAAGGACTGGAGCGTAACACCCCCGGAACTTCGTGTGGTCATCAAAGGAATGAGAGAAGATTTGAAAACGATTGCCCGGTCAAGATCAGACACCATCATAATGTCAAAGGGTTCTTTTTCCTTCTCGCGGAAAATGGCCATCACAGGAGAAGTCTTGGAGAAAGCGCCGGTCAGTTTCCGGCGGTTGCCCTTGGTCTCATAGGCCGTAATCGGGATACGCACGCCCTTGCCGTTTTCAAAGATGAAAACCATGTTCTGGTCTGCCGGATAATCATTCTGAACCAGCATCAAAAGCGGCCGTTCGTCTTTGTCCATGCCGAGTTTTGCATTGAGAAAGTCGCCCAGTGCCGAGGCCTTTGTGGTGTCAAAACTGTCTACACCCGCGCGGTATACCTGCGCGCCGTCCGTGAAAAAGAGCAGGCTGTCCCGGTTTTGCGCGTCAATCACCTGTCGGATTTCATCATCGTCTTTCAGTTTCTGTTCATCGTTGCCACGCAGGGACTGGAAGGTGATCTTCTTGAAATAACCGGCCTTGGTCAGTACCAGTCGGACCGGATAATCTTCCACCGGGTCCTCTTCCGGCACATCGGGGATATCCTGTGCAAAAATGAGCTGCGAACGGCGGGGAATGGCATATTTTTTCTTGACTTCCAACAGCTGTTCGGCAATTTTGGCACGGAGCTTCAGTTCGTCCGCCAGAATTTCTTCAATGCCCGCGATATCCGCTTTGAGTGATTTCATTTCGTCCAGACAGTTCAGAATATAGCGCTTGTTCAGATTGCGGAGTTTGATGTTCCCGATATATTCCGCCTGAACGGAATCAATTCCGAATCCGGCCATCAGTTCCGGTACCACCGCCTCATCGCTTTCTGCGTGGCGGATGATGCGGACGGCTTTGTCAACATCCAAGAGGATTTTACCAAGGCCGGTCACCAGATGCAATCTGTCCTGCTTATTTTTCAGGTCAAAGGAAAGTTCCCGGCGGACGCAGCCGATCCGGAAAGTGATCCATTCCTTGAGGATATCCATCACGCCCAACTGCCGGGGGGCGGCATTGATGAGTACATTGAAATTGCACTTGAAACTGTCCTCCAACGGCGTCAGCTTGAAAAGACGGTTCATCAGTTTTTCCGGATCCGTTCCGCGCCGGAGGTCAAGCGTCAGCTTAAAGCCGTTCAGATCAATCTCATCGCGGAAATCGGTGATTTCTTTTACTTTCCCGTCTTTGACCAGTGCGGAGATGCTGGAAAGAATGGCTTCGATGGTGGTGGAGTAGGGAATTTGCAGAATGTCGATGCAGTTGGCTTCTTTGTCATAGACATATTTGGAGCGAACCCGGAAAGAACCCTGTCCGGTTTCATAGATCTGCCGCATGATCTCACGGTCGTAAAGAATTTGTCCGCCGCCTGGGAAATCCGGGGCTTTGATAATATCCAGCAACCGGTCCATGGTTGTTTTGGGGTTTCTGAGGAGTGCCACGGTTCCGTCGCAGATCTCTCCGAGGTTGAAAGAGCAGATGTTGGAGGCCATGCCCACGGCAATGCCGACATTCGGCGTCACCAGCACATTCGGGAAGGTGGTCGGCAACAGAACCGGTTCTTTCATCGTGTTGTCATAGTTATCCACGAAATCCACGGCGTTTTTATCCACGCCGGAGAAAAGTTCGTTGCAAAAGCTGTCCAGTTTGACCTCCGTGTATCGGGAGGCGGCATATTTCATATCGCTGGAATATTGCTTGCCGAAGCTTCCTTTGGAATCAATGAGCGGGTGAAGAAGCGCGGCGTATCCGCGTGTGAGACGAACCATGGTTTCATAAATGGCCGCGTCGCCGTGCGGATTCAGCTTCATGGTCTGTCCCACCACATTGGTGCTTTTGGTTCGGTTTCCGGTCAGGAGGCCCATTTTATACATGGTATAAAGAAGTTTCCGGTGGGAGGGTTTTAACCCGTCAATTTCCGGAATAGCCCGCGAGATGATCACGCTCATCACATAGGGCATATAGTTTTTCTCGATGGTCTCGGTAATCGGTTGAGGCGTGGCAGGTGCCGGTGTGATATGAGAAAGGTCGGTATCGGGGGTCTTTTTCTTTTTCGCCATCTCGGTTTTGCCCTTTCTTTGAATTTTTACAAGTGAAGAACCGTATGCGCCGCCGCGCGGATGGCACGGTTATAAAGCGCCAGCCCTATGCCGTCGGTTTTGGGCATATGGGCATATAGTCGGGTCAGTCCCGGTGTTTCATCCGCCGCACGCAACGCTGCAAAGAGCAGATGTGCCTGTGCGGCAAGATCCTCTTTTTTCCCGACAGGGAAGAGCGTAAGTTCTGCAGGGAGGTTGTCCTTTTCCTCTTCGTAGCAAAGGAATCCCACGCCGGGGGCGGCTTCTTTTTGGAGAAACGCCTGCACAGCCGCTTCATCGCCGCAAAGAAGGGTAAGCGGCACGCGCGGCGCGTAATGCTTATATTTCATGCCGGGGGAAAGCGGATGCTCATTTTTGCCGAGCTCACCCGATACGGCCGCGTCAGCGATTGACAGTTCGGGAAGCACCGTGCGCAGATCCTCCGGCGTTACCGCGCCGGGGCGGAGCAGTGTCAGATGCTCGCCGTCCAGTTTGACAATGGTGGATTCCAATCCGAAATCTGCCGCACCGCCGGCCAGAATCACATCCACGCGGTCCGAAAAATCCTTAATGACATGAGCCTCCGTTGTGCCGGAAGGTTGTCCGGAAAGATTGGCGGAGGGGGCGGCCACCGGTACGCCGGCCACCGTAATCATGGCGTGCGCCACCGGGTGAGAAGGACAGCGGACAGCCACGGTTTCAAGACCGCCGGTCACACTTTTGGGGATGCTTTCGCGGCGGGGAAGAATCACGGTCAGCGGTCCGGGCATAAAGCGTTCGGCCAAACGGTAAAAGGCAGGAGAGGTAACGGCGTAGCGCTCCGCGTCTTCCGGTTTTGCCACATGAATAATGAGCGGATTGTCACTGGGGCGGCCCTTTGCCGCGTAAATTTTGCGGGCGGCCGAGTCGTTGGTGGCGTCCCCGCCGATGCCGTAAACCGTTTCGGTCGGGAAAATGACCAGTCCACCTTCGCGGAGCGTTTTTGCCGCGTCCGCCACCCCTTTTTTCAGTTCATTTTCATTTTGCGTGTTGTAAATGCGGGTGTTCAAAAGTCCGATTCTCCCTCTTCTTTGAGTTTTTGCGCAAGGTCGGCTTCCCGGAGCGCGTCAAGCATTTCGCCGATATCTCCGTCCAGAAATTTTCCAAGCGTATAGAGCGTGAGGCCAATCCGGTGGTCGGTCACGCGCCCCTGAGGATAATTATAGGTGCGAACGCGTTCGCTCCGATCCCCTGTGCCGATCTGTGTGCGCCGGGAACTGGCGGTCTCGCTTTCTTTTTTCTCCCGTTCCATTTCGTAAAGCCGGGTGCGGAGCAGTTTCATGGCTTTGTCGCGGTTTTTGAACTGACTGCGTTCCTCGCGGCATTCCACCACAATGCCGGTCGGCTTGTGGAGCAAGCGCACGGCCGATTCGGTCTTGTTGATGTGCTGACCGCCCGCGCCGCTGCTTTTCATGGATTCCATTTCAATATCGGCCGGATCAATCTGTACTTCCACTTCTTCGGCTTCCGGAAGGATGGCCACCGTGACGGTGGAGGTCTGGATCCGTCCCTGAGATTCGGTCACGGGTACACGCTGGACGCGGTGCACGCCGGATTCATATTTGAAACGGGCAAAGGCGCCCTCTCCCTCTATGAGAAAGACAATTTCACGATAGCCGCCGAGCCCGGTCTCATTGGCCGAAAGCAGGGAAATGCGAAACCCGGCCGAGGCGGCGTACATGCTGTACATCCGATACAGTACAGCAGCAAAGAGCGTGGCTTCGTCCCCACCCGCACCGGCACGGATCTCCATGATTGCATTGGCGTCATCCTTCTCGTCTTTTGGAAGAAGCAGGAGACGGATCTCCTGCAAAAGCGTTTCCTCCCGTTCAAGGCAGGCGGTTCGTTCGCTTCTGGCCAGTTCTTTTAATTCCCGGTCGTTTTCTCCCTCAAGAATCCGCGCGGCTTCTTTTTCGTCCGCGCGGACTTTGAGGAGTTCATCATAACGCTCGGAAACCGGCGCCACGCGCCGGTATTCTTTTGAAAGCGTCAGATAGCGCACCTTGTCCGAAAAAACAGTCGGGTCGGAAAGCTGACATTCCAGTTCTTTGGCCCGTGTGGACAAAGCCCGGATCTTTTCTTCCAGCATCAGTCGCGGTTGAAGGCGGCAAAGGCAAGATAAGCCTCATAAAGGTCTACTTTGGAAATGACCTCAAAAGGTGCGTGCATGGAGATGACCGGTACGCCGAGATCCACGGTTTCGATATTATGCTCGGCAATGAATTTGGCCACGGTTCCGCCGCCGCCTCCGTCCACTTTGCCGAGTTCGCCGGTCTGCCAGATAACGCCGGCTTTTTCCATAACCGCACGCAACCAGCCGATATATTCGGCGTTGGCATCGTTTGTGCCGGATTTGCCACGCGCACCGGTATATTTGGTTAGTACCACGCCGCAGGACAGCAGACAGGAGTTCCGTTTTTCAAAGGCGCCGGAGAAATTGGGGTCATAAGCGGCGGATACATCGGCGGAAAGGCACTTGGAGTGTGCCCGCACCACAGCCGGATCGGCGCCGAATGCCGCGGAAATTTCATTCATCAGGTCAAGGAGCAGGTCGCTCTTCATGCCGGTCGTGCCCTCGCTGCCGATCTCTTCTTTGTCGGCCAGCACGCAGATGAGCGTGTGGCGGCTGTCCGCTCCGGCAAAAATCGCCTCCAGCGCGGGATAGGCGCACACGCGGTCGTCATGTCCGTAAGAGCCGATGAGCGAACGGTCAAAACCAATGTCGCGCGCTTTGAATGCAGGGACGACCGAGAGTTCGGCCGAAAGAAAATCGTGCTCGGTGATGCCGTACTTTTCATGGAGCAATGCCAGGACATTCAGTTTGATGGAATCGCCTTCAAAAGCAGGGTCAAAGGGGCGGCTGCCGATGAGCACATTCAGTTTTTCACCGGGAATGGCATCTCCCAACGGTTTTTTATCGTCCTCGTGTCCCAGATGGGGCAGAAGGTCGTTGATATAGAAGACCGGGTCGCCGTCGTCTTCGCCCACGCAGACATCCACACGGGAACCGTCTTTCTTCACCACAACGCCGTGCAGCGCAAGCGGGGTGGCCACCCACTGATATTTACGGATGCCCCCGTAATAGTGAGTCTTGAAGAAACTCATGCCGTCTTCTTCATAGAGCGGGCACTGTTTGAGATCAAGACGGGGAGAATCAATGTGCGCGGCCGAGATCCGGACACCCTCGCTCAGCGGCTCGCTGCCGATGGTGAAAAGGAAGAGATTTTTGCCGCGGTTATCATAATAATATTTGCCGCCACGTTCCAGCTTGTCACCGAAAGAGTAAGATTTAAAGCCCTCTTTTTCGGCCAGCGCTACGGAAGTTTTCACCGCCTCGCGTTCGGTTTTGGCCGCGTCAAGGAAGGCGGCGTATCCGCGCGAGAAGTCATAGGCCGCATTGATATGCGCTTCGTCTTTTGCTTCGTAGACGGTTTTCTTTTTGTAGGAAAGCTCCTCACTCAGTTTTTTTGCGTCTTTCATCTGAATGCTCCTTTATTTTAAATTGTATTTGACAGTATATTCCTCAAAAAAGGCATATACGCGGTTGACATAATTTTGAGTTTCCGGAAAGGGAATTTTCAGTAACACACCGTCCTTGGACAGTGTCGGATCGGAAAGCCAGGTACGCACCCGGCCTTCGCCCGCGTTATATGCGCAAAGGACCAGCGTGAGGTCGTCAAAAGATTTTTGAAGATAGTCAAGATAGCAAGCGCCGCACCGGATATTGATTTCCGGGGAGAGCAGATCTTTTTCGGCATAACACGCGTCGGACAGTAGGGTATCGATGAAAGTCAGCGTTTCCGGCAGAATCTGCATGAGTCCGAGCGCACCGGCCGAGGAGCTTGCGTTTGCCCTAAAATCGCTCTCCGCACGGATGACGGCAAGGAGTAACGCAGGAGGCAACTGAAATTCCGCGCAGGAAGAAAGCACGGCGTTCATGACGGCCGCCTCCCGCTCGTCGCGCCGTTTCTTCACGGATCGCTCCGCAAGAGAGAGAGCAAGGGCGGCAATCAAAAGAAAAATCAAAAAAGCGGACAGAAAAATGGCAAAAGGGCGGCTGACTTTTGTTTTCATGCTCAAAGAAGGCCGTTTTCAAGAAGAAAAGCTTTGATTTTTTCCTCCAGTTCGGCCACACTCCCGTTATTCTCGAGAATGACCGGACAGCGTGCCCGGAAAAAACTGTCGTCCTGTTGCGCGAAGATCCGCTTTTCGGCGGCTTCCGCAGAAAGACCGTCGCGCGCCAAAATCCGCGAAAGGCGTTTTTCTTTTTCCGAAAGTACGGCAATCAGTCGGTCACATTCCCGGTCGGCACCGGCTTCAAAAAGTTGCGGAGCATCCAGCAAAACGGCACGGGCGCCCTCTTTGCGGTATTTTTCCGTCATTTCTTTTACCTTTGCCATAATATATGTATGGGTGAGTGTGTTGAGCTTATGCAAGCGATTGGGCGTATCCGGATGACCGAAGACCATTCCGGCCAGTTTTTTTCGATCCACACAGCCGTTTTTACAAAGAATTTCTTTCCCGAAAGCTGAAGCAAGCGCTTGCGTGCAGGGACTTTCCGGATTCAGAAGCAGTTCGTGATAAACTTTATCGGCATCAATGGAAGGAATGCCGTATTTCCGGAAAATGGCCGCCGCCGTGCCTTTGCCCGCGCCGGTCGGTCCGGTAAGGCCGATGAGCATCATAAGATCGTTTCCTCCCGACCGTTTTTGTCCGAACAGAGCGCGGCCGCCATCACTTCTTCCACCCGGAGCGCGTCCGAAAAATCCGGATGAAATTCCGCTTTTTCTCCGGAAACCGTCCGCAGGAAAGAAGCGTAACTCATGACATGGCCGCGAAGCCAACCGAGCGGAGCTTTCGGAGATGGAAACGCGCCGTCCGGCGCGGGATAGCGCCCGCCTGTAGCGATTCCGGTGAAGCCGGCCAAACCGCCAAACGCCCCGGTTGAAGCGGTCGCGTCATAAAAGGAAAGCACATTGGGGTTCATCAGTGAAAAGGAAAGCGCACCCTTCGTTCCGGAGATCCGGAACGAAAGATCGTCCTGCGTGCCGGTGGCCAATTTACTGGCTGTGAGCGTGCCATAGGCACCTTCCTTTGTCCGGACGGTCAGATAAAAGGCTTCCGGCGCGTCGGTCTTTGTTTCTTTTTTATCTGGTCCAAGGCGTTTTGGGAAGGCGATCTGACTTTTTCCGGTGACGGCACAAATCGGCCCGCATAAGAAAAGCGCAAGATCGATAATGTGAGAGCCAAGGTCGAAAAGGACGCCGCCCTCTCCGCAGATACCGGCGGTCTGTTTCCAGCCCATCGGCTTTTGGGCATCGGCGGCGGAATCGTGCAGATAGGAGAAGGAAAACTCCAGAATCCGTCCGAGCGCTCCTTCGTCAATGAGAGATTTTGCCCGAAGGACGGCAGGCAGGAAACGGTTGTTGAAAACCACGCCGCAAGTCCGTCCGGCCGAGAGTTCACACAATTTAGCGGCCATTTTGGGGTCGCCGCACAGCGGTTTTTCGCAGTAGACGGATTTGCCGGCCAGCAGGGCTTTTTGGACAGCTTCAAAATGGAAAACATTCGGCGTACAAATGTCGATGACATCAATATTTGCGGATTCAATCAGTTCATTCTCGTTTTCCGCCGCAAAGGGAACACCCCATTCTTCGGCGGCGTGCCGGGCGTTTTCCGGATGACCTGCCGCCACGCCCGTAAGTGTGGCGCGGAATGGAAGATCTTTGCAGTAAAAAGGCAGAGAGCGGATTGCAAAAGCATGGGTCCTTCCCATGGATCCGACACCGAGCAGACCGATACGAATTTCTTTTTTCACGGCGTTTCTGCCTTTCTTCAAATATTTACATTATATTATACAACATAATTATTAGAAATGCAAGATTTTGACTTGAAATTTTCGCCTTTTTCGACTATAATAAAATTATCTTGACAAAGAAGGAGTGGCTTTGAGGGTGAAATACCGTTTTTTGCTTTTGGACGCGGACGGCACACTGTTTGATTTTCTCCGGTGCGAACATGATGCGCTCATAGACGCGCTTGCGGATTTCGGAGTGACGGCCGATGAGGAAATGGTGAAAAGTTACAGCCGCATCAATGATCGTCTTTGGAAGATGCTGGAGCGCGGTGAAATCCGGAAAAATGTCCTGCGTGAGGAACGCTTTCGCCGTTTTGCGGTCGAATACGGTTTTTCGCTGGATATCCCGGCACTTTCAGCGGCCTATACGGATCACCTTTCCGCCAAAAATTTTCTGGTGCCGGGGGCATTGCCTGTCTGCCGTACACTTGCGGGAAAATATAAACTCTACATTGTAACGAACGGCCTGAAGACTGTGCAGGAAAGAAGGCTGAACGCCTCTCCTCTTTGCCCGTTTTTCTCCGGGCGCTTTATTTCGGAAGAGATGGGCGCGGAAAAGCCCTCTCCCGCCTTTTTTGCGGCGGTAGACGCACGCATCCCGGATTTTTCGCCCGAAAAGGCGCTGATCATCGGGGATTCTCTTTCCTCGGATATGAAAGGCGGCGTGGCGGCCGGTATCGATACCTGCTGGTATAACCCTGCGGGATTGCCGACTCCGAAAGACATGAACATCACCTACACCATCGGGCGGCTTGAAGAACTTCTGCCGCTTCTGGGGCTTTGATGCTCCGGCGCTATCTGGAACTGTTAAAAACAAAGAATGTTGCATTTAAAGAGAATCTGACCGGAAGAGAACTGTCTACCTTTCGGATCGGCGGCCCCTGCCGGTTGACGGTGATGCCCGCTTGCGGTGAAGAACTGATTTTTTCCGCGCGTGCCGCCAAAGTTCTTTCTTTACCTTTTGTAATCATCGGGCGGGGAAGCAATCTGCTTTTTCCGGACGAAGAATTTTCAAAAATTTTAATCCTCACTACCGGAATAAAGGGCTTTCGCTTCGAAAGAAACGCCATAGCGGCCGATGCGGGATGTTCACTGTCACGCCTTGCTTTCCTGACCGCAAGGCAAGGGTACGCGGATCTTGCCTTTGCAGCCGGGATCCCGGGAACCGTAGGCGGCGGCGTCTTTATGAATGCGGGAGCGCACGGATTTTCGCTTTCCGATGTTTTGCTGTCTGTGACCGCCTATAAATCTGACGAAGACAAAATAAAGACATATTTTCCTGAAGAATTGAACACAAGTTACAGATATTCTGTTTTTCAGGACAACAATGAAATTATTCTGCATGTCAAGCTCCGTCTGAACGCCTCTGTCGGTGAGACGGCAATGACGCATGTGCGGGAATATCTTTCTCATCGCAGAAAAACGCAACCGCTGACCATGCCGAGCGCCGGAAGTTTTTTCCGTCGGCCGGCAGAGGGTTATCCGCTCTCGGCGTTGTTGGATGAAATGGGGCTGAAAGGTTTGCGAATCCAAGATGCGGCAGTATCAAAAAAGCACGCCGGTTTTATTGTCAATCTCGGCGCGGCCCGCGCAGCCGATGTGAAGGCGTTGGCCGCACGGATCGCCGACAGGGTGGAAAAAGAAAAAGGATTTCGGCCCGTGCCGGAAGTCCGCTTTCTTTAAAGGCGCTCGCTTGAATTCAGATGCAAAGGATGTAAACATGAATTTTTCGCTCAAGTTGAAAGAAGAATGGATCGCGGGCGCACCGCACGCGCCCTGTTGCCGTCATGCTTATCTGCGCGGTCTTTTCCTGGACGCGGGGCAGACCCGCTCCGGGCGCGTGGTGCTTTCGCTGTCTTCGGCCGCGGCCAAAGAAGAAAGCGCCCGGATATACCGGGAATGTTATAAAAAAGAGGTTCTGGTCGGGGATGGCGGCCGGCTTTTCTTTGCCTCGGGGGAGCTTTTTGAGGAACTTACAAAGCCGCCTGTGTTTGTATGCGCGCATTGCAGGGAACATTTTTTGCGTGGCATTTTTGTGGCCAGAGCCGGAATGACCGATCCGGAAAAAGGCTACCGTTTTGAGATCCGGCTCCGTGATGCGGAAAATCTTTCTCTTCTCACGGAAACGCTGGCCGTTTTCGGATGGGAGCCGATCATCCGGACGCACCGGGGCGAAGTATCGCTTTATTTCAAAGACAGCACCGTCATGGAGGAAATCCTCACATTGACGGGAGCGCACAATGCGCTGTTTGCGCTGATGAACGCCAAGATCAATCGCGGAATCCGGAATGATGAAAACCGCGCCACCAACTGTGTGACCAGCAATATCGGGAAATCGATTCGTGCCGCCGGAGAGGTCCTTTCGGCGATCGAATACATCAAATCGATCGGTGCGCTCGGTGCGCTTTCCCCGGAATTGCAGAAAACCGCGCTCCTGCGTGCCGAACATCCGGAAGCCACACTGCCGGAACTGGCGGCACTCCACAATCCGCCGATCACCAAATCGGGGCTCAGCCATCGGTTACACAAAATTATCGAGATTGCCGGAGAATGGCCGGAAAAGGAAAACTGACTCCGAAAAAGACCGTATAAAAAAGCAAATGAAACACCAAAAAGAAAAGGAAGGGAAGGGCCATGTCGGATTTTGTTCATCTGCATCTGCACAGCGAATACAGTCTTCTGGACGGCGCCTGCCGGATCAGGGAGATTCCGCTCCGCGCCAAAGCCTGTGGGCACAGCGCCGTTGCGCTGACCGATCACGGCGTACTTTACGGTGCGGTAGCTTTTTATGATGCCTGCCGCGCGGCCGGTGTCAAACCGATTATCGGATGCGAGGTCTATGTGGCTCCGCGCACCCGGTTTGACAAAACGACCTCGGACGCGCATCCTTATCATCTGGTACTTCTTTGCGAGAACGAAACCGGATATCGCAATTTGCTGACATTGGTCTCATTGGCCTTTACGGAAGGCTTCTATTCCAAACCGCGGGTGGATATGGAATTGCTTTTCCGTTATCACGAGGGACTTATTGCGCTGTCGGCCTGCCTTGCCGGGCAGATCCCGCGCGCGCTGGTTGCCGGAGACGCCAAAGAGGCCGAGCGTGCCGCCCGGGCCCTTTCGGATATTTTCGGGCCGGATCATTTTTATATTGAGCTTCAAAATCACGGTCTGCCGGAAGAAAGCCAGATCCTCCCGATGCTGGTTTCTCTCTCCCGAGCTCTTGGGTTGCCTATGGTGGCCACCAATGACTGTCACTACCTTGAAAAGAAGGACGCCGAAACGCAGGCGGTGCTTTTGGCCATTCAGACCAACACGCGCCTTTCGGACGGCCCCGCCATCGGGTTTGAAACCGAGGAATTCTACTATAAAACCACCGAGGAAATGACATCGCTTTTTTCGGCTTATCCGGAAGCGATCGAAAACAGCGTCCGGATTGCCGAGCGTTGCCGGTTTGATTTCCGTTTCGGGGAGATTCATCTGCCGAAATTTCCCGTGCCTGCGGGACAAAGCGCCGAAAGTTACCTGCGCACATTGACGCTGCTTGGTTTTAAGCGGCGCGAAACGGCGGGAGAACTTGATTTTATCCATCACGAAGAACGGGTGTACCGGGAACGGATGGAATACGAACTTTCGGTAATCGGCAGTATGGGGTATGACGATTATTTCCTGATCGTGCAGGACTATGTCGGTTTTGCCAAAAGCAAAGAGATTCCGGTGGGTCCTGGGCGCGGATCCGGTGCGGGGAGCCTGGTGGCCTATCTGCTGGGCATTACCGATGTGGATCCGATCCGTTTTGACCTGCTTTTTGAGCGGTTTCTCAATCCGGAACGGATTAGTATGCCGGATATTGATGTGGACTTTTGTTATATCCGCCGGGATGAGGTGATTGATTATGTCAGTCGCCGTTACGGCCGGGATCATGTCTCGCAGATTGTCACTTTCGGAACGCTGGCTTCCCGTGCCGCCGTGCGGGATGTGGGGCGGGTGCTCGGCATGCCTTATTCCGAGGTGGATGCGGTGGCCAAGGCGATTCCGCGCGAACTGAATATCACGGTGCGGGAGGCATTGAAAACGCCGGCGCTGGAGCGGATGTACCGCGAAAACGGTGAGATCCGACGGCTGTTGGATCTGTCCATGGCTCTGGAGGGAATGCCACGCAATGCTTCGATTCATGCGGCCGGTGTTCTGATCACCGAACGCCCGCTTTCGGAATATGTTCCGCTTTCGGAAAGCAACGGCGTGGTGGTGGCGCAATATGACATGGATACGCTTGCCCGGCTTGGACTTTTGAAATTTGACTTTCTGGGTTTGCGCTACCTGACCATTATTGATGACGCGGTGCGGGAAGTCCGGGGGGAACGACCTGATTTTGATATGGAAAAACTGCCGCTTGATGACAGCGAAACCTATCGTCTGATCGCTTCCGGGAATACGGGCGGCGTTTTTCAGCTCGAATCAGCCGGTATGCGCCAGATGCTGATGAACCTTGGGCCGGATTCTTTTTCGGACATTGTGGCCGCCATTGCGCTTTACCGTCCCGGTCCGATGGATTCTATCCCCAAATTTATTGAAAACAGAAAGCATCCCGAAAACATCCGTTATGAGATTAAAGAACTGGCGCCGATTCTGAATTCCACTTATGGCTGTGTTCTTTATCAGGAACAGGTCATGGAGATTTTCCGGAATCTTTCCGGATATACCTTTGGTCATGCGGATGTCGTGCGCCGGGCCATGTCCAAGAAAAAGGCGGATGTCATGGCCGCCGAGCGGGAAGGTTTTCTTTCCGGTTGTGTGGCGCACGGCATCGACCGGATGGCCGCCGGGAAACTTTTTGATGAACTTTCCGCCTTTGCCAATTACGCTTTCAACAAGAGCCACGCCGCCGCTTATGCGGTGCTTTCTTACCGAACCGCTTATCTCAAGTGCCATATGCCGAAAGCGTTTTTTGCCGCGCTTCTTACGGCAGAACTCGGAAATGCGCAGAAAATCGCCGAATATATTGCGGAGGCCGGCCGCCGTAAGATCCGGGTTCTGCCGCCGGATATCAACGAATCCGATGTTTCCTTTCATGTGTGCGGAGATCACATCCGGTTCGGTTTACTGGCTGTAAAAAATGTCGGACGGACATTCCTTCAGGATGTGATAGAAGAGCGCAAACGCGGCGGCGCATACCGTTCTTTTGAAGATTTCGCCGGGAGATTGCCCGGCCGGGATCTGAATCGAAGGCAACTTGAATCCCTTATTAAAGTCGGCGCTTTTGACAGCCTTGGTCGGCACAGAAGTCAGCTGATGGCCGTGCTTGATCCCTTGCTTGAACATTTGCAAAGCCGGAACCGTGCCAATCTGACCGGACAACTGGATATGTTTTCTCAACCGGGGGCCGATGCGCCGGATATCCGTTATCCGGATATCCCGGAATATGACAAAAAGACATTGCTGACTGCCGAAAAAGAAGTGGCCGGTCTTTATTTTTCCGGACATATTCTGGATCAGTATATGGCTGCGCTTGCCGATTCCTCGCTTCTTGAGATCAGATCCGTTTATGAAAAAGACCAAAACGGGGAATATTGCCACAGCGACCGTGAAAAGGTGCGCGTGGCCGGAATTGTCAGCGGATTGACTGTCAAAACCACAAAAAATAATGAAAAGATGGCTTTCTTTACGCTGGAAGATTATTTCAGCGAAATCGAATGCCTTTTGTTTCCGCGCCTGTTTGCCGAATATGAGGGTAAAATCCGGAATGAAGAAGTTCTTTGCGTAGAGGGAACACTGTCCTTTAAGGAAGAAGAAAATCCGAAACTGACCGTAACGGCAATGGCTCCGCTTTGTGCGGATTTGGAAATCGGAACAAACGGACAGCCGCGGGTCGAACCCGCACCCCAAAACGATTTACCGGTGAATCCGCACAATGATTTGAAGCAAAACAATCCGGCACCGGCATCTTCCGGGAGCTGGAAAGAGACCGAACTTCAATCCGTAAAAAACGCCGTGTCCATGCCGCGTGCCCCAAGGATCCTTTATCTGCGTGTGCCCGCTCTTTCTCATCCGATCACGGAAAAGCTCAAGAATTTTCTTGCTATTTTTGAGGGAAATTTGCCCGTGCGGATTTATGACACCGAACACGCGGCTTATCATACTTTTTCGGGCGGGTTCTTGGCAGATGATTTTACGGTCTCGGAACTTGTGAAAATGTTGGGAAAAGAAAATGTTGTCCTGAAATGACGCTTGCCCAAAATCCGTTAGGTATCTCACCCCCACCGCCGGAAATACTATTTCCGAGTGGGGGTGTTTTTATGTTTTTTAAAAAATTATTGAAAGGCCTGGCGTTTTTCTCTTTGTCGCTGACGCTTTCTCTTTTTATTGTGCTTTCCTTTGGCGTTGTGGGGGGCGGTGTCTGGTTGCTTTCACAACCGGATAGGAAATTGCCAGAAGAAATTTTTCTGACCGGTGTACAGGACCGGACCACTCGTCTTTATGCCATAGATGAAACCGGCGCGGAAAAAGAGCTTTCGGCGGACCGTGTGAGCGGCAGTGAAAACGCGCTTTTTTGCCCGATTTCCGAGATCCCCGCAAACCTTCAAAACGCTTTTATCGCCATTGAAGACAAACGGTTTTACGAGCATGGCGGCGTTGATTATCTGCGGACCGCGGCGGCGCTCTCTTCCTATCTGAAGACCGGACACGGAAGTTTTGGCGGTTCCACCATTACACAGCAACTGATCAAGAATCTCACAGGCGACAGCGAAAAAAGTTTCCGGCGGAAAGCGCTTGAGATTCTGCGTGCGGCAGAAGCGGAACAAAAATTCAGCAAATCCGAAATTCTGGAGCAGTATCTGAATGTCGTCAATCTTTCGGGGAGCTGCTACGGCGTGCGTACCGCCGCCAATTATTATTTTTCAAAAGAGGTGGCCGAACTTTCTCTGCCGGAATGTGCGGCGCTTGCGGCGATTACCAACAATCCTTCCCGATATGACCCCATCAAGCACCCGGAAGCCAATCGGGAAAGACGCGATCTCATTTTACTTGAAATGTGCCGCCAGGGCATGATCAGTGAAACGGAAAGAGCGAATGCGGCGGAAAGTGAAACGGTTCTTTGCGTCAATCCAGAGGTCGGTGCCGGCAGAATCAACTCCTGGTATGCAGACATGGTTATAAGGGATGTCATTTCGGATCTTGTAAAAGAAAAGGGAATGAGTGAGGCGGCCGCTTCGCGGCTTTTGTATTGCGGCGGACTGAAAATCTATACGGTTATGGATGAAAAAATTCAGCAGACACTCTCCGAATACTATCTCGACCGCGCCAATTTTCCCACGCACGAAGGCGGGAAAAAGGCGCAGAGCGCGATGATGATCGTTGATCCGGAAAACGGGCGGATTCTGGCCGTGGCCGGCGCGGTCGGCGAAAAGAATTCCAATCGCATTCAGAATTTCGCGACGGATACCGGCCGTCCGTCCGGTTCGGCGATTAAACCGCTGGCGGTCTATGGTCCGGCTTTGGAAAAAGATCTGATCACCTACGCAACGGTGCTGGACGATGTGCCGCAGTCTTATCGGAGCAACGGGGCGCCCTGGCCGCGTAACGCGCCGAATTTTTATCGGGGACTGATCAATGTCAATGAGGCCCTGACCAATTCGGTCAACACCGCCAGCGTTTCGATCCTGAAAATGCTGGGAAATGAAAATGCCTTCCGGTTTCTGACCGACAAGATCGGATTTACTTCGCTTGATTCGCAGCGCGACAAAGGCGCGGCCGCGTTGGCGCTTGGTCAGCAGACAAACGGTGTGACGCTGCGGGAGCTGATGGGAGGGTATACCGCTGTGGCCGGCGGCGGTGTGTATCAGGGCACTCACAGTTACAGCCGGGTATTGGACGCCGGCGGAAAGGAATTGCTCCGGCGGGGCGGAGAAGAGCGCCGGGTATTTTCAGAAGAGACGGCGGGAATCCTGACGATGATGCTCCGGCATGTGGTGGAAGAGGGGACCGGCCGTGCGGTAACGCTGAAAACGAAGACCGATGTGGCCGGGAAGACCGGTACCAGCAGTCACAACTGCGATAAATGGTTCATCGGATACACGCCGGAATTGCTGGCCGGCGTGTGGTACGGCTTTGAATATCCCGCTTCGCTTTCCGATGTCAGCGGAAATCCGGCGCTTACGGTTTTTGATGAGGTTTTGGGGCGTGTGATCGCGGCGCGCGGTGTGGAAAGGCGCCAGTTTTCAACCCCGGAAGACCTTGTGGCCGTTCGCTATTGCAAAGATTCCGGAAAACTGCTTTCGGATGCCTGCTATCATGATCCGCGGGGGGATCGTTCGGAAGTCGGATATTTCAAAGTCGGAACCGAACCGACCGGACATTGCGACTGTCATGTACTGGTGGATTATTGTTCGGGGGGCGGAGTGGCCACGCCCGAATGTCCGGCAGAGTGTCGGCATCAAACCGCGCTTTTGCGGGTTTCCCGCCATTTCAAACGGCAGATTGCCGTGCGGGACGCCCCCTTCACTTATGAAGGCGAGGCGGGAAATATGGGACAAAATTTCAGGTATAATGAACCATATTATTCTGTAAATTATGAAACCAAGCAATTTTTTGGCATTGCAATGGGAGAGATCCCTTATAACCACGCCTGCCCAGTACACAGTGCCGATGCGTTTTGGCAGAGGCGTTTGCTGGTAGCTGAAAAGACAGGATAAAGAAAGCCCGGATGACAGTAATCTGTCATCCGGGCTTTCCGGTGATGAGTGGATCATTTTTTTAAAGTTACTCGATTATTTTCCCGCCGCCAATGACATAATCGTCATGCTCATCATAGAGCACCAGGGATTGGCCGGGCGAAACGGCGCGCTGCGGTTCATCAAAACGAAGGATCAGTTCATTCGTGCCGGTCTGTTCAACGGTTGCACGCGCGGCGGTCTGACGATAGCGTACTTTGGCCATCACGCGCAGGGGGGACTGCAATTTATCAAAAGGAATGAAATGAATATCGGTGGCTTTTACGCGACGGGTGAAAAGCGCCGCATTATCCCCCAGCGTTACGGTATTGTCCTCTTTGGATTTCCGAAGCACATAAAGCGGGGCAGCGGCTGCAATTCCAAGTCCTTTTCGTTGACCGATGGTGTAATGAATAAGTCCTTTGTGTTTTCCGAGCACACGGCCGTCCGGCGAAAGAAAATTTCCGGGCGGTTGCGGTTTGCCCAGTTCTTTTTCGATAAATCCGGCATAATCGCCATCCGGCAGGAAACAGATATCCTGACTGTCAACGCGTTCGGCGGCTTTGAGTCCGGCCAGCGCCGCCCGCTCGCGGACCTCCTTTTTGGAAAGCTCTCCAAGCGGAAAACAGACCGATGACAGCACCTGTTGAGACAGCGTATAAAGCACATAAGTCTGGTCTTTGGTCAGGTCTTTTGAACGTCGCAGTAAAAATCTGCCGTTGGCGTCTTTTTCCACGCGGGCGTAGTGGCCGGTTGCCAGCGTATCAAATCCTTTTTCGCGGGCAAAGCGAAGAAGGGCGCCGAATTTGATTTTTTCATTGCAGAGAACGCATGGATTGGGCGTTTGTCCGTTTTGATAACTTTCAATAAAAGGCTTGACCACACATGAAAAAAATTCATCTCCTAAGTCGGCGATATAGTGCGGAATCCCCATAGCGCGGCAGGCCCCCGCCGCATCGGTACAATCCCTTTCGCTGCCGGAAGGATCCGGACGTCCGGGGAAAAGCAGTCGCATGGTTACGCCCGCAATCCGGGCATTTTCTTTTAATATCATAGCGGTTACGGCGCTGTCCACGCCGCCGCTCATGGCAATCATGATGTTTTTCATATCAGCTATTCCAGTTATAATGGGTGAGATGGCCGCTTTCGCACAGCCCGGAAAAATTCTGCTGGCGAAGGACTTCATAAAGCGCAATGGCCACCGAATTGGAGAGATTCAGGCTTCGCAGATGTTCCCGCATCGGGATCCGGACGCAGTGCGTCCCGTTTTCATACAGGAGCGCTTCCGGCAAGCCGGCGGATTCTTTTCCGAACATGAGAAAAACTTCTTTGGGATAGGTAATATCCGTATATTTTTGCGGGGCTTTGGTACTGAAAAAGAAAACGGGGGCATGAGGATGCTTTGAGAAAAAATCCGCGAGGTTGTCATAATAGGTGATGTCCAGCTTATCCCAATAATCCAGTCCGGCGCGTTTGAGTTTTTTGTCATCAATTTCAAATCCCAGCGGACGAATGAGATGAAGAGCCGCGCCGGTGGCGGCGCAGGAGCGGGCGATGTTGCCGGTATTTTGCGGAATTTCCGGTTCGTGCAGTACAATATGAATTTTGGACATGGCGGCTCACTTTCGTGTCAGAATTGTTCTTATTATAGCGCATTTTGAAAGCGGAAGCAAGATAAAGGAAAAAATATCGCAAAATTTTCCTTTTTTCTATGGCATTTTCGCTTATAATGTTGTATAATAATCATACTTAAATAATCATACTTAAATAATCATACTTACTCTTTACGGAGGGAACACATGGGACTGTTTCGTAAAATTTTCGGATCGTACAGCGACAGACAGATAAAAAAACTTCGTCAGGTGGCGGACTTGATTGATGCGCTCGCGCCTAAATACGAAAAAATGACGGACGAAGAACTTTCCGGCGTGACAGCGACTCTCAAAGAGCGGCTTGCGGCCGGGGAAACGCTGGATAACATTTTACCGGATGCTTTTGCGGCCGTGCGTGAAGCGGACGACCGGGTGCTGGGAAAGCGTCCTTTCTATGTTCAGCTTCTGGGCGGCATTATTCTGCATCAGGGAAGAATTGCCGAAATGAAAACCGGCGAGGGTAAAACGCTGGTGGCCACCATGCCCGCATATCTGAACGCGCTGACCGGCAAAGGCGTTCATGTGGTGACGGTCAACGATTATCTGGCACGCCGGGACAGCGAGGAAATGGGGCGGGTCTATGCCTTCATGGGGCTTTCGACCGGTCTTGTCGTACATGGCCTGAGCGAGGCCGAAAAAAAGGCGGCCTACAACGCCGATATTACCTATGGCACCAACAACGAGTTCGGCTTTGACTATCTGCGGGACAATATGGTGGTTTATAAGGCCGATATGGTTCAGCGCGGCCATCATTTTGCCATCGTGGACGAGGTGGACTCCATCCTGATTGATGAGGCGCGCACGCCGCTCATCATTTCCGGTGCCGGTGAAAAATCCACCGATCTTTACGAGCGTGCCAACACGCTGGTCCGCGGGTTTGTCAAAGAAGTGCGCAAAGAACTGGACAATAAGGAAGAACTGGACAGCGTGGAAGCCGATTATGTGGTGGATGAAAAAGGGAAGAACGCGGTTCTCACTCCCCGCGGCGCCAAAAAAGCGGAAGCATTCTTTGGCATTGAAAACTTCAATGACGCCGAGAATTCCGAGATCTCCCATCATGTCAATCAGGCCATCCGCGCATACGGCGTCATGAAACGGGATGTGGATTATGTGGTCAACGAAAACGGCGTAATGATTGTGGACGCCTTTACCGGCCGTATAATGCCCGGTCGCCGTTATTCCAACGGCCTTCACCAGGCCATTGAAGCCAAAGAAGGCGTGCAGGTGCAAAAAGAAAACCGGACGCTGGCAACAATCACTTTCCAGAATTATTTCCGTATGTATGACAAATTGTCCGGCATGACCGGCACGGCACTGACGGAGGAGCTGGAATTCCGCGAAATTTACGCGCTGGATGTGGTCGAAGTGCCGACCAACCGTCCGATGATCCGTAAAGACGAAAACGATCTGGTCTATAAAAACACAAAGGGCAAGTACGATGCCATTGTGGCGCAGGTCAAAGCCTGCCACGAAAAAGGGCAACCGGTTCTGGTAGGTACAGTCAGCGTGGACAAGTCCGAGGAACTTTCAGCCCGTCTGAAACGCGAAGGAATCCGTCACAATGTGCTCAACGCCAAGCACCATGAACGCGAGGCTGAGATTGTGGCTCAGGCCGGAAAATTCGGAGCGGTCACCATTTCCACCAACATGGCCGGACGCGGCACGGATATTATGCTGGGCGGAAATCCGGAATTCATGGCAAAGCAGGAAATGCGCAAAAACGGCGTGGAAGAAGATCTGGTGGCCATGGCCGCCGGCAGTGTCGAGGTGGAAGATCCCGCGCTCCGCGAAGCCCGCGAAACTTTCCGGACTCTTTTTGAAAAATACAAAAAGGAGATTGAACCCGAAGCGGAGAAGGTCAAAGAGGCCGGCGGTCTTTATATTCTTGGTACCGAACGGCATGAAAGCCGCCGGATCGATAATCAGCTTCGCGGTCGTTCCGGCCGGCAGGGAGATCCGGGCGAATCCCGTTTCTTCCTTTCGTTGGAGGATGATCTTATGCGTCTTTTCGGTGCGCACCGGATTGCGGGCATGGTGGAACGGCTGGGATTGCCGGAGGATCAACCGATCAACGCGAGAATCCTTTCCAACTCCATCGAATCCGCGCAGAAACGGATTGAAGACCAGAACTTCAAGCGGCGGAAATATGTGCTGACCTATGACGACGTGATGAATCAACAGCGCAATCTGATTTATAAACAGCGACAAGAGGTTCTGGACGGAGAAAATATTTCCGGCACCGTGAAGGAAATGATCGCCGCCACGCTGCGCGAAAACACAGCCGCGATGTTCCCGGATGATGACCGGGAAAACCGGAACCCGGAGGGACTGGCGAATATTTACCGAGGATATCTGCTGGCAGACGGCGAACTCGAGGCGTTCCTTGAATCGCATGAAAAATGCAAATCGGATGATGTTGCCGAGTTCTTGATTGAAAAAGCAGAAAAAATCTATGCGGAAAAAGAGGCGCTTTTCGGCGCTGAAACTTTCCGTGAGGTGGAACGCTCCATTCTCCTGCAGTCGGTTGACCGTCATTGGATGGATCATATTGACGCCATGGAGGATCTGAAAGAGAGCATTGGTCTTCAGGCTTATGCCCAGCGCGATCCTGTCAATGAATATCGTCTTCAGGGCGCCAATATGTTTGAGGAAATGGTGGCTGAGATCCGGGAAGAAACCGTCCGCCATATTCTTTCGGTTATACCGCGCGCAAAAGCGCCGGTGCGCCGTATTCAGTTGGCTAAACCGTTGGAGGAAAGCTTTGAGGGAGAGGGTGCCGCCAAGAAAAGGACGGTGGTCATCCGCAAATCCGAAAAAGTGGGGCGCAACGATCTTTGCCCCTGCGGTTCCGGAAAGAAATATAAAAAATGTTGCGGTGCGGGCAAAGGCCCGGACGATGGCAGAAATTGAATTCTTTGTTTGAATGTGGGGAAAGGAGGGAATGATGGGATTTGGCTGGTTGTTGATCGGTTATTTGCTGGCCGCGCTGATGTCACTGTATCGTCCGCTTTCAGTGGCCATGCTGATCGGATGGCCGCTGATCATTGCGGGATTGTCAAAACTGGCGCATTATGAGCGATTTTTCCGCTACGGATATTTTCTCTCCTTCTTTTCGCTGCCGTTTGCGCTTTTCTTTGCGGCCGAGGGGCTTTCTTTCGCCGAGTGGATTCCTGCCTTTCGTTTTCTTGAAGTCTCTTATAAACTTTTCTCGGTTTGTTATTTTCTCTTTTATTTCGCCATTCATCTTTTTCTTCTTTTGGGAATTGCCCGCCTTTCCAAAACCATGCCGCTTCCGGAAACGGAGCTGTTTGCGTGGCGGAATTTTGTGATTCTGGCGGTCTATCAGGTGCTGTACCTCGTTTTGCTGCTTCCGGTACCGTTATTCAAAAATTATGGCGGATATTTTGCGTTGCCGCTGACGCTGCTGAGGCTCTTGTCCGTACTTTTGAATTTATGGCTTTTTTACCGGTGTTTTATGAAAATTTTACCGGCTGATCGTGATTTGACCCGCAGTTCGGATCTTCTTGAGAACAAAAAGGAGGGAAATTTAAAATGACCAAAACAGGCGCAAGAGCCTGCGAGATTGCGATTTTTATCGGCCTTTGCTTTTTCTTGAATCCCGCATTTGCCGCGATCGATTTTCTGCCGGATTTTTTGGGTGCGTTGCTCATGACATTGGGCCTTTTGCCGCTTGCCAGATTCAGCGAACCGGCCGCCGATGCACGCCGCGCGTTTTTCCGTTTCGCGGCGGCAGATGCCGTTAAAAATTTTCTTCTTTTATTTGTCTTTGGCCTTGGAAATTCCGCCGAGCGTCCGACTCTGGTGTTGACCGCCGCATTTCTCAGTCTCGTTTCCACAATCGCTTTCGGTATTCCGGCAATGCGTGCTTTTTTCGGAATGGCGGAATCCTTCGGCGTCCGGTTTGAAGAACCCTATCTTTATGAACAAAACGGGCGGAAATTCAACCGGCCGGAGCGGAACTTCCGATTTTTTGCATTGTTCCTGATCATCCGCGATGTGTTGGGGGTGTTACCCGAGTTTACTTCTTTGCTTCAGAGTTCTTATGTCGATTCCTCGATTTCAAAGTTATATGAATTTATCGGCGCGCTCCGTCTGGCGGCGCTTTTCCCGGTGGCATTTCTGGGGATTGCACTTCTGGTTTCGCTGGTTATCTTTTTTACCGGAATGCATACGCAGACCCGTCTTACCGAAAAATTGCAGGATGCCTACGGCTCTTATACGGAAAGTCATCCCGGTACAGCGATTAAAGCCCGGTTTTTCCTTTCGTTTCTCCTTTTGGGTGTCGGCGCGTTCTTCTTTACGGATTTTTATCTGGATTTCCGGAATATTTTCCCGGACGCAGTGGGCGCCGTGCTTGTTTTTGCCGGAGTGCTTTTACTCTTACCGCCCTGCGGCCGAAAGTGGCCGACGCTTCTTTTGTCCATCCTTTACGGTGCGATGGCAACGGTATCTACCACGGCTTCTTACCGTTTTTCCACTTCTTACAGCATTGGTTCTATCAGCAAAAGCGAAGAGGCCGCCGGCGCATATTTACAGATGTGGTTGCTTTCTTTGGCCGAATTCCTTGTTTTTGCGGTTTTCTTCGCATTCTTACTTTTCCTTTTGCGCCGGGTGGTGCACAACTATTGCGGATATCGTCCGGAACACTCGGACGAGGCCTTTGAAGAACGGAGGACAGCTTCGCTCAGGCAGGAATTTGACGGACAGTTTCTCACGGTCTATCTTTTCGGTTTTATCAGTGCGCTGTTTTCTTTCCTTTATGACTATTTAAAAGAAGTGCCGGGGAAGGGATTTTTCCGGATTCTGGAGTTCTTCTGGTTTGCTGATTTTAGCATGGCGCTGGTTTTTGCCATCCTTTTCTCTGTACTTCTTTCAAGAATATATCGTCAGATCTGCGCCCGCTATCAGTTTGAATGACAGGGCCTTTTGTATGATTTCTCAAAAAGGCAATCACAAAATCATTATCCGGGCATGATGCCCCTACATAGAAAGGAATTCCATGACAAGCACGGCAGAACGGTATTTGGCGGCCAAACGCACGCTTTTTGACATTTATTTCGACGGTCTTAACAAGCAACAGCAAAAAGCAATCTATCACATTAACCATCCGCTTTTGATTCTGGCCGGTGCGGGAAGCGGCAAGACAACGGTTCTTGTGCGCCGGATTGCCTATATCATTCGTTTTGGAAATGCATATGAGAGCAATTATGTGCCATACGATCTGGATGACGCAAGAGTAGAGGCTTTGGAAGCGGCCGCGCTGAACCCTCCCGGGAAAGCCGAATTGGAGGCGATCCTTTCGGAGTTTTCGAACAGTCCCTGTCCGCCTTGGCGGATTTTGGCCATTACTTTTACCAATAAGGCCGCAAATGAAATCAAAACGCGGCTTGCTGCTGCGTTTCCGGATGATCCGGAACTTGCCTCCAGCATTTGGGCGGGCACCTTTCACTCGATCTGCATGCGGATCCTTCGGCGTTATAGTGGGGAAGCGGGCCTTAAGAGCGGATTTACCATTTATGACGCGGATGACTCCAAAAAAGCTATGCAGGCGGTTCTCCGCGAGCTGAATATTGACGAAAAGGTGGTTTCGGTCAAATCGGCGCTTTCCGCGGTGGAACGCGCAAAAGAACAACTGATTGAACCTTCCGGATTTGAGGCAACTTTCGGAAATGACTATCGCTACCGACTGATGGGAAAGGCCTATGCCGCCTATCAGGAGCGACTGGCCGCATCCAACGCTCTGGATTTCAATGACATCATTGTGCGAACGGTCCGGTTGCTTGAAAATAATACAAATATCAGGGAAGGATATCAGCGCCAGTTCCGCTATGTATCGGTGGATGAATATCAGGATACGAATGGCGCGCAGTTTAAACTGACGGCACTTTTGTCGGGTGGATATGAAAATCTGATGGCCGTTGGCGATGATGACCAGAGTATCTATAAATTCCGTGGCGCTACGATCGAAAATATACTCAATTTCGACCGCGTTTTCCCGAGCGCAACAGTTATCCGCCTGGAACAGAACTATCGCTCCACAAAATATATTTTGGATGCGGCCAATGCTGTGATTGCCAACAATAAGGGGCGAAGGGGAAAGACGCTTTGGACAGATCGGGCCGCTGGTAAGCGAATTCATGTGCTGACTCCGGACAACCAAAATGCCGAGGCGCGTGCCATTCTGGATGTCATTCAGCATAAAGTGGCAAGGAAAGAACGGCATTACCGCGATTTTGCCGTCCTTTACCGGACCAACGCGCAATCACAGGCACTGGAAAATGCGTTTGCCCGTAGCGCGGTACCTTATCGGATGCTGGGCGGTGTGCGCTTCAGTGACCGGAAAGAAATCCGGGATATTGTGGCCTATCTGCAACTAATCAACAATCACGCCGACCAAGAGCGTCTTCTTCGTATCGTCAATGAACCCCGCCGGAAAATCGGAGACCGGACGCTTTCTGCCATTTCCGAAATTGCCGCCCAAAAAGGGCTTTCCATGTTTGAGGTTATGGAACATGCGGATGAGTATATGGCGCTTGCCCGTAGTTCGGCCGGATTGATGAGCTTCTGCGCGCTTATCAACGAGCTGACGCTTCTGCTACCGACAATGCCGCTTTCTCAATTCGTGGATGAGGTACTTGACCGTTCCGGATACCGGCAGATGATCAAAGATATGGGGGCAGAGGAAGCCGATCGTCTGGATAACCTGCAGGAGTTTATTTCCGGCGTGATGGAATACGAAAAGGAGAGCGAACGGCCGAGCCTGACCGAATTCCTGGAGGAAACCGCACTGGTGGCAGATGTGGACCGCTATGATGAAAGCGCCGACGCCGTGGTCATGATGACCATTCACAGCGCCAAAGGACTGGAATTCAACGAGGTTTTTCTGCCCGGTTTTGAGGAGGGAATCTTCCCGGGACGACAGACCGTCATGGAAGGCCCGGCGGAAATGGAAGAAGAGCGGCGACTTTGCTATGTGGCAATCACCCGTGCCAAGGATGAACTCTATATTCTCCATACCAATGTGCGCACGCTTTACGGCATGACCGGGCACAACCCGGCCTCCCGCTTCCTTTCGGAGATTCCGGAAACGCTGATTGACGAAGAGAAAATCGAAAAGACGGAAGCCAGCCCGGCGTTTGAGCCGATGGGCAGAAAGATCGACAGACAAAACAGCCGCTCACCTCGTTTTTCGGAAGCCAATCTTGGATTTGCCGGAAACGAACGGATGTCCGTTAAATCCGCTCCGGCAATTCAACCGGGTCAGCGCGTCCGACATATGCTTTTTGGTGAAGGCATCATTCTTTCGGCACAGAAAATGGGAAGTGATATTCTTTACGAAATTGCCTTTGATACCAAGGGAACCAAAAAACTGATGGGCAATTATGCCAAGCTGACAATTATCTGATAAGGAGGACTGCATATGAATCAAAAAAAGAAAGGGTTCTGGAACGCCGGATATATGCCGTTTTTAATAGCTTTTGCGGCATTGCTGATGTTCATTTTTGCCGGCGTGACCAAAAATGTGGCCGGCCGGGTGATTCTGATCATTCTCAGTGTTCTGGCACTGTGTGCCGGAGGATATCTGATGTTCTGCAATTATCGCGAAAACGGCATGCGTGGGCACGGACAAAATCTGTTTCTTTATGACCGCAGACGCAAAAAGACCGTTTCTCCGGATTCGTTGAATGTTGCTTTTGTCAATGATAACCTGACGCATCTGCTTCGGCGCTATGTAACGGATACACGCGACCTTTGGCGTGGATTTCCGAAAGGTCTGGTACTTCAGATGGAAGCCATGCCGGCACTGGCTGCACCGGTTGCTTTCAAAATGTTGCTGGATCTCTCGCTTTGCTCCGAAACCGAAATCACGGATTATTTTTGTGAAGCCAAAGTTGAGACTGTTGCGGCGCTTTGCCGGGCGGTCAAACAGGCAGGAGATAAGGAGATGGCCGACTTTATCTTTTCTCTCAAACGAAACGATGAACAAACAGAAAGAATTATTCCTTTTTTCAGAAAAAACAAACGCGTATTTGAGGGAAGACTTTTAAATTATATCAAAGAGCACCTAAACGAATATACATTCCGAAAAGATGTTTAAAAGCATTTTTAAAATCCGGGCTGAAAATCAGCCCGGATTTTTCTTTCATGTCAGGTAAAAAATAAGGAGTTTAGTGAAGGAAAAAATGAAGAAAATAAAAAGGAGCTTTCTTTGAAAGAGGGGGATCATGATGAAAAAAAGTTTTTTTGCCGCGGCACTTGCACTTTTTTTGATTTTCACTACGATGATAAGCGGATCAGCGGCCAAAACCGGAGAATACCACTGGTATTTCAAGAAAAATGACAGTCATACGCAACCGCCTATTCCATCGGAATTTTCATTTATTGAAGATCTTGACGGAATTTTTATCGACCACAAGCACGGCGATTCTGAAAAGGAGCGGGTCATCTATCTGACATTTGATGCAGGATATGAGAACGGAAATGTGGAAAAAGTGTTGGATGCGCTTCATGAAGCCGGCGTGCCGGGCGCGTTTTTCGTGCTTTCTCATTTTGTTTCGGCGTGTCCGGATCTAATCTTGCGCATGGAAGAAGAAGGGCATCTGATCTGCAATCATACGGCGCATCATAAAAATCTGTCTTTTGCTTCCCGATCCGAGATCGAATCCGAAATCAAAGGATTGGAAGATGCCGTCCGAGAAGTGACCGGACATGAAGTGGCTCGCTTTTTCAGACCTCCGGAAGGAAGTTTTTCAAGGCCGATGTTGGAAACGGTCCACGAACTGGGATATCACACGGTTTTCTGGAGTTTTGCCTATGCCGATTGGGACAATGCAAAGCAGCCGGATCCGAAAGTGGCACTTGACAAAATTCTTGCGCATCTTCACAACGGAGCGGTCATTTTATTGCATCCGACTTCCGCTACCAACGCGCAGATTTTATCGCAACTGATCTGCGAAGCAAAAAAGGAGGGCTACCGTTTCGGTACGCTAAGTGAGTTATGCGAAAAGGAATAAAAATCAGATTTGCCTGTCTGTTAAGTGTGGTCTTGCTCCTTTTTTCCACCCTTTGCGCTTCGGCCAGTGTAAAGGTGATTTACCGTTTTGCCGGAAAAGACGGTAAAAAACTGGTGGCACTGACCTTTGATGACGGGCCGCATCCGCGATATACCCCGCAGATTTTAGACATTCTGAAAGAGTTTGGTGTGTGCGCTACCTTTTTTGCCGTGGGAACCAATGCAGAGACCTATCCGGATCTTATCAAACGCGAAATGGCAGAAGGCCACGAAGTGGGGAATCATTCCTATAACCATTACCACACTGCGCGCATGAGCGCAGAGGTTTTAGTTCGCGACATGGCTGCATGCAGTGAGACGCTGGAACGGATCACCGGCCAGAAACTCCGCTATTTTCGCCCGCCGGAAGGCGTCTGCACGCCGGAAATCAAAGCTTTTTGCGAGGAGCGCGGATATACGATCGTGCTTTGGAGCGTGGATACCCGCGATTGGGCGCATACGCCTGTCAAAGAAATTGTCCGGAATGTGGCGTCAAATACCCGGAACGGCTCTGTGATTTTGATGCATGATTTTACCGGAAAAAACAGCCCGACTCCGTCAGCGCTCCGGCAGATCATACCGATGCTTCTGGAATCGGGCTATCAATTCGTAACAATCAGTCAGCTTCTGGAGGGGTAGCGTTTTCTTCGTAGGGGTCTATCATATAGCGCTTGATGTTCGGATAAGCGGCATAGACCCCGATGAAGGAAAGAAGCGGCAAAAGGTAAAAGAACGGGAGCACGATGAAAACCGAAACGCCCCGGGACAGGCCAAAGAAGATGAGAAAAAGATTGGCTCCAAGGATCAGTGCTATACCCAACAGCGCCATCAGATTTCGCTTGATGCCAAGCAGAGAAAAGATCAATGCGTTTTTTAACAGTTTTCTGATGGAAAGGTCAAAGGTGATCATCATCGGATAGATATAAAAACGCATGACCGTGTAGAGCAAGCACAGAAAAATGATGATGGCATAGAAAATACCGGAAAGAAAATCGCCGGTGGAAAGCAGGAAATAATAAAGGTCAAATCCCAGCAGTGTGATGACGATGAAATCTATCATGCCAAAGAAGAGACCTTGTTTCCAGTTCTTTTTAATGGCATAAAAATAATCAGACAGAAGAAAACAGGAATCTCCGCGCACCAGGCTCCTGATGTTGTAATAAGCTCCGACATGTTGCCAACCGAAGGTAAGAAAAAGGAAAGCCATCAATAGGATCATCCAGGCAATCCGTCCATCCGTCGGCACAGGCACATCCAGCGGTTCTCCGAAAAAGGAAAGAAAGATGCCGGCACTTGGAGAGTTTCCCGCAAGATAAAGCCCGGCAAACGGCGCGTAAAGCGGGGAAGTAACAGTCGGCACAGTGGGGCTGTAAAAATAAAGCAAGATAGTGACAACGATCGGCGCGGCAAGGAAGATCATAAACAGATTCAGCGTGAGAAGTTTGCCTGCTTTCCGCCAAAGGAGCTTGAAAAAATAGGAAAGCGTTGGTGTGGTGTCTTCCGGCAGAAGGTCCGGACGATCGGTACGGCGGAAAAAGGATCTCTTTTTTTCGTTTTCCATGTTTAACTTCTTTCTTAGGTAATGAGGGGAATGGCATCCATAAGACGGGACCAGAGCAGAAACAGAACCAGTGAGCAAACTGATAAAATAAGTGAAATCAGCAAATAACAGCCAAAATGTTTTGAAAAAATCAGGCGGAAATTCCGTTCTCTAAAGAAAAAGGCAAAGTAACATCCCTTTTCGGCGGCCGCCGTATACAGAAAAATCCCGGCAAGGAGAAGAAAAAATGTAGCGTTAAACGGCCAAAAGCCGAGGGCACGGTTTTGAAGCAATAAGGCAACCCTTCTTAAAAGCAACGCGTCAAAGAAGGATTTTACAATGGTCAGAAGCGAAAGGTACGGTGCAAATATCGCAAGAAGAGCCCCCAAAAGTGCCAGTGGCACAAACAGTGCTTCCAAAAACGCAAAACTTTGGGGTATTAAGAAAGAAAAATATTTCAGTGGAAATATCAGTGAAAAAATCAGCCCCAAAAGATAAAAAACAAGAAAACGGAAATAAAGCCGGCCGGGAAGATTCTCAACGGTAGTCGTGGTCACACCGAGTGCTTTTTTCACAAGATCACCCCTGCCCATTATATGGAGCAAGCGTTCTCTTTTATGATTTTAACATATTTTCAAAAGAAAAGCAAGACGAAAAGATTATTCCGAAGAGAATTCGGTAAAAAGAAAGAGCGCGCCGGCGCTCTTTCTTTATTATGCGTCAAGCGTATCGTCGGCGCAGTCTGTGTCTTCGGCTTCTGTCGTTTCTTTTTGCGGCAGATCACGCGCGAGGATATAGCGCGGCTTTTCATCTCCGCGCACGGCGGCGGCGGTAACAACCACCTCGCACACATCTTTGCGCGCCGGAATTTCAAACATGGTCTCCAGCATCAGACTTTCCATGATGGCACGAAGTCCGCGTGCGCCGGTACCACGGCTGAGGGCTTTGTTTGCGATTTCCTCAACAGCGCCTTTTTCAAAGGTCAGCTTGACTCCATCCATTTCAAACATTTTTTCATACTGACGGGTCAATGCGTTTTTGGGCTCTTTCAGAATGCGTACCAGTGCGTCCTTGTCCAGATCCGAAAGGGAAACAATCAGCGGAATCCGGCCGACCAATTCTGGGATCATGCCGTATTTTACAATATCATGCGGAATGACATCTTTGAAAATGCCCGCTTTTTTCTTTTCGCTTTTTTTAAGGATCTCGCCGCCAAAGCCAACGGTCTGATTGCCTTTGCGTTTTTCAATGATACCTTCAAGGCCCTCAAACGCCCCGCCGCAGATAAAAAGAATGTTTTTGGTGTTGATCTGGATAAATTCCTGATTGGGGTGTTTCCGCCCACCCTGCGGCGGCACATTGGCAACCGTTCCTTCCAGGATCTTCAGCAATGCCTGCTGCACCCCCTCGCCCGAAACATCACGGGTGATGGAACGATTTTCGCTTTTGCGTGCAATCTTGTCGATTTCATCAATATAAATGATGCCGCGTTCGGCCAGCGGAATGTTGAAATCAGCCGCCTGAATCAGACGAAGCAAGATGTTTTCAACATCTTCTCCGACATAGCCGGCTTCTGTCAGCGTGGTCGCATCGGCAATGGCAAAAGGAACCTGCAGGGTTTTTGCCAGAACCTGTGCCAAATAGGTTTTTCCCACACCGGTTGGGCCGATCAGCAACACATTGCTTTTTTGAAGTTCCAGATCATCGGTTTCTGTTTTTTCTTTTTTGGACGCTTTCCCTTTTTTGCGGCGATCCTCCTCTTTCTGCCGTTCTTCGGCATAGAGAACCCGTTTATAATGGTTATAAACAGCCACCGAAAGTGCGACTTTTGCGTCATCCTGTCCGATCACATAGCGATCCAGTGTATTTTTGATCTGCGTGGGCCGGGGGAGCGTGTTCAGCGTAAATCCGGAGGATTCCTCCATTTGAGAGGTGGTTTCTTCAATCAGTTCTTCACAGGCGTTGACGCAGAAATCACAGATATAAAGACCAGTGGGGGAGGGAATGAGAAAATTGGCTTGCGTTTCGTTCCGGCCGCAAAAAGAACAATAACGGGAGGCTCTTCCGCCTTTTCCGGTGGTTGTGTTTGCCATACTTACCTCTGAAATGATTTATGCGCGCTTGGCCAGGACCTTGTCAACCAGTCCGTAAGCCAGCGCCTGTTCGGCGGTCATAAAGTTGTCCCGATCGGTATCTCTCTCAATCTGAGCAAGGTCACGGCCGGTGTTTTCGGCCAGGATCCGGTTAAGACGATCACGGGTGCGCAGAATCAGATCCGCCTGAATTTTGATGTCAGAAGCCTGACCTTTCGCACCGCCCAAGGGCTGGTGGATCATGATCTCACTGCTCGGAAGCGCAAGGCGCTTGCCCTTCGTACCCGAAGAGAGCAGAAACGCGCCCATGGAGGCGGCCATGCCGATGCAGATTGTTGAAACATCGCATTTGATATAATTCATGGTGTCGTAAATGGCCATACCGGCTGTGACAGAGCCGCCGGGGCTGTTGATATAAAAACTGATATCCTTGTCCGGATCCTGAGCTTCCAGGAAGAGCATTTGCGCCACTACCAACGAAGCTGTGGCGTCATTGACTTCATCGGAAAGAAAAATAATGCGGTCGTTAAGCAACCGGGAAAAAATGTCGTAAGAGCGCTCGCCATGGCCGGTTTGTTCCACAACCATGGGAACCAGCGCGTCATTTCTGAAAAAATCCATCATAATTCTTCAAAAACCTCCATTTTTAGACTTTTGGGGGGAATACGACCGTAGCCGCGGACCTTTGAGCCGCGGCTACGAAGAAGACGGGAAAATCGTTTATGCTTTTTCGTCCGCTTCAGGAGCCTCTTCTTTAGCTTCTTTTTTCGCGGCGGGTTTCTTTGCGGTGGTTTTGGTCGCGGTCTTTTTCGCGGCCGTTTTGGGAGTTTCGGCTTTTTCTGCCGTGGTTTTCTTCGTGGCAGTCTTCTTGGCGGCCGGTTTCTTTTCCGTTTTAGCGGTTTCGGGAGCGGCGTCGGTCACGGTTGCGTTGCTACGGACAAATTCCATGGCTTTCTTGACCTTCATATCCTCGGAAATGGCATCTTCCGGAACGCTTTCCTTGACCTTGTCAACGGGCATATTATATGCCGTGGCAATACGGTTGTATTCGCCGTCAATGTCTTCGGCCGTGGCCTCAATTTTTTCAAGCTCCACAATTTTTTCAAGTGCCAGACGCGCCTTGACCTGACGCTCTGCCTGCGGGCGGAACTGCTCGCGGAGTTTATCCAGCGTCATGCCGGTATATTTGAGGTAAGTGTTGAGGTCAAGCCCGGACATCCGCAGACGGTTGTCATAGTCGCGCAGGAAGTTTTCGGCTTCGGCATCAAACATGGGGGCGGGAATATCGGCTTTCAGGCCGGAGATCAGTTCGTCCACCAGTGCCTCATCTACGGCGCTGTCAGCGCTCTGTTCATGTCTTTTCTGAATCTTTGCCTTCAAATCAGCCTTGTATGCATCAAAGGTGTCAAATTCGGAAACATCTTTGGCAAAGTCGTCATCCAACTCGGGAAGTTCCACTTTGGTCAGCGCGTGAATCTTGCACTTGAAAGTTGCATCTTTGCCGGCCAAATCCTTGGAATGATACTCGGTGGGGAAGGTAACATTGACATCAAACGCATCATCTACTTTGTGGCCGATGACCTGATCCTCAAATCCGGGAATAAAGGTTCCGGAACCGAGTTTCAGCGCGTAATTTTCGCCTTTGCCGCCGTCAAATGCTTTTCCTTCGCAAAAACCTTCATAGTCGATCACAGCCGTATCGCCGGATTCGGCCGCGCGTCCCATCACTTCGGTCTCGCGGGAGTTGCGCTCGCGAACCGTGTTGATTTCGGCGTCAAGCTCCGCATCGGTCACGGGAGCAACCGTGCGGGTGGCGGTAAGCCCTTTATAAGCGCTGAGTTCCACATCGGGTTTGACATAAACCTTTGCGGACAGCACAAGACCGTTTTCGTCCAGAGACACAATGTCCATTTCGGGTTGAGCAACAGGAGAAATGCCGGATTCCTTCACGGCATCGTTATACACACCGGGAATGAGGTCATTGATGGCAGTTTCATAGAAAACTTCTTTGCCGTACATCTTTTCGATGATGGCGCGGGGCGCTTTGCCTTTTCTAAAACCGGGAACGGTGATTTTTTTACTTTCCTGCTGGAAAGCCTTCGTTACGGCTTCGTCAAAAGTTGCTTTGTCTACCGAGATCTGCAACTCAAACTTGCCGCCCTCGATTTTTTCAGCTTTCACCAATTTCATTTTTTCTTCCTCCAAAAGATAGAAAAATTCACATACAGCTTATTTTAGCAATTTCGCGCCTTTTTGTCAAGTCATTTCCATAAAATAAAATGAAAGGAATGACAAAATCAACCGAAAGGACGGAATTTGTCATCTTCGGTGAGCCCAAGCTGGTCCGCGACTTCCTGCAAGCGATGATAGCAATTTTTGAACGCGGCCGGATGATGCGCGTCAGATCCGATATAGAAAAGGCAACCAGCCTTTTTTGCCGCGCGGAACACACGGAAAGTGGCCTCTTTGGTTTCTTCCGGCTTATTGCCGAAATAAAAATCATCGGAGTTAAGCTCAATGCCTACACCGCGCTCGGCCGATTTTTCAAACAGTTCGGAAAGTTCTTCGTCTTTGAGCATTTCCAACACCTTATAGTACTCGCCATTGGGTGCAATCAGACTGCAGGCCAGATGAGCGATACCGATTTTGTGGAAAGGTAAGTCCATGTCAAGTACGCCGCGGAAACGGGAGACCCATGCCGCCGCCCGTTCTTCAAGCGTGGCATCCCGACGAATGGTAAAGTCTTTCATGTGCAGGTGTGTGGTCGGAATAATGATAAATTCCATTTTGTCCATCAACGGTTTGGTAATACCAAGCGTCATATGTTTATCAAGATCCGTTTCACAACCGAAATGAAACTCTACTTCCGGGTCCTGAGGAAGGGGAAGAGCCGCGGCAATGTGGGCATAGTCCTGTTTTTTGTAAAAGTCGCTGGCACCGGGAACATTTTCATCCCAGTAGTGATCGGTCAGGCACAGCTTTTTTATGCCTTTTTCTTTGGCAATCTCAAGAATATGCGCGGGGGTTTCTTCCGGATCATTGGAACAAAGCGATAATTCCGAATGAATGTGGTAATCATGATCTACAAGATATCTCATACGATTTCTCCTTGTCGTTGGTTTTATTATTCTTCCGGAAAAATCCGGTAGGGTACAAAAGAAAGAAAATCTGAGGAAATCATGGTAAAGCGGATGCCGTCTGTGATATTTTCGCGTTTCTCGGTATAAACGCCGTGAATATGGCCAAAGTAGCACCTTCTGACGCCGGCTTGCTGAAGGATCTGTAGGGTCTCTTCGGAACGAAAACTGCGGAAAACGGGGGGGAAATGCAGGAAAACAAGGATTTCTTTCCCGGCATTTTCGCCGGTTTGCAGTAGTTTGGCGGCCTGTAAACTCAATTTCAGACGCATAAGTTCCCGATTCATGATCTTCTTATAATCCACAGAACCGACGGTCAGTTGCTGATTTTCTTCCAGAAACCAGCCGCGCGTGCCGCAAACAATAAAATCTTCCACCACATAGGCGTTGTTATATAAAAGAGAAAGGGAAGAAAAGTGGTTTTCCGTGAAAAAGCGGGTTGCTTTGGCCGCTGTAGACCACCAAAAATCGTGGTTGCCCTTTCCCAGCAGTTTTTTTCCGGGCAGGCTGTCAAGAAAAGCAAAATCGCATTTCGTTTCCTCCAATGTCAGCGCCCATGAAATGTCGCCGGGGATCACCACGGTATCCTCCGGGGAAACCACGGCTGTCCAGTTTTTTTTGATTTTTTGCGTATAGTCCTGCCAGCGCGGGCCGAACACATCCATTTTATGATCGGATGCACCGGAGAGGTGCAAATCCGCAATTGCGAACAACGCCATAATTCCTCTTTTTTCCAAAATGTTTTTGCGTATGAAAAAGACTGTAACGGGTAAACTGATATTGTCCCGGGAAACAAACCCCCGGGAGCGAGGAGTGAAAATAAAGATGGATACGAATTGCAATAAGGATTACTGCGGTTGCGAGCATGTAAATGACGGCATCAGTTGCGATGTAAAAAATTGCCTTTATCACGAAGGAGACTGCCATTGCACAGCCGATCAGATTGCGGTAGGACCCAGCTTTGCCACTTCCAGCACAGATACCGTGTGCGCCACTTTTAAACCTAAAAAGAACTGATTTTATCATTTCTTTCGGGGTTGAACCGAATTCCTGTCAGAATGGTAGTTTGAATCCGGCAGAGTGTTCCTATTTGAACGCTTTCGCGGATCATCTGCCGGAAGACCGGAAAACGGGGAAACCCCGTTTTCTTTTTCAGGTGGCATTCCGGAGTACGACCTCGCTCATTGCGTCCGGAGTGATGACATCGGTAAATCGGATCGGGCGCTCGCCGATTCCGCGAAGCGGATAGGGAATTTCGGTTTGTGTTTTTTCGGAAAGCACCGCAAGCGCCCGGAGCGGATCTTTTTCTTCTATTCCAAGCGAACGGCAGACATCCAACGCAAACTTATAGGGGCTTGCGGTGGAGGCCACGATCATCGGGCGTAAATCGCCGCTTTCCTGCCGATATTGATGCGCGGCATGTACGCCGACCGCAGTATGTGGATCGATGAGATAGCGGTCGTCCCGGAAAGTATCCCGGATAGCCAAGGCGGTGTTTTCTTCATCGGCAAAATAACCGCAGAAATTTTCATCGATCAGCGCTTTTGTTTTCGCGTCCACAGTGTAGGCACCGGTGGCGGAAAGCTCGGCCATTTTTGCGGCAGTAACTTCCGGTCCGGCCGTAAAATAAAGAAGTCTTTCCAGATTGCTGGAAATGAGAATATCCATAGAAGGGGACATCGTGAGATAAAAATCCCGGTTTCGGTCATAACGGCCGGTGCGAAGAAAATCAGTCAGAATATGGTTTTTGTTGGAGGCGCAAACCAGTTTTCCGAGCGGAAGCCCCATCCGTTTGGCCAGATATGCGGCAAAGATGTTGCCGAAATTGCCGGTCGGCACGGTCACATTAACCGTGTCGCCCATTTTGATCTTTCCCTTTGAAAGCAGATCGCAATAGGCGGAAACATAGTAGACAATCTGCGGTGCCAACCGTCCCCAGTTGATGGAGTTGGCCGACGAGAGGAAATAGCCGCGTTCGGCCAATTTGCAGGCCATTTCAGAATCGGAAAAGATCTTTTTCACGCCGGTCTGCGCATCGTCAAAATTGCCTTTGATTGCGACAACCTGTACATTTTTTCCGGTTTGGGTCTGCATTTGAAGTTTTTGCACGGTGCTGACGCCGTCTTCCGGATAGAAAACCAGAATACGGACGCGCTCAATATCCTTATATCCCTCAAGAGCCGCTTTTCCGGTGTCGCCGGAAGTGGCGACCAGAATGAGCGCCGTGCGTTTTTCACCGGTTTTAAGCAACGCGCGGGAAAGCAGACGCGGCATCATCTGAAGAGCCATGTCCTTGAATGCGGCGGTCGGCCCATGCCAGAGTTCTTGGGTATAAAGTCCGTCCGAAAGGGCATGGAGCGGTGCGGCCCCGCCCGGAAAGGCGCTTTCCGAATAAGCCGCAGCCGCATCCTGAAGCAGTTCGCCTTTACTGTAATCGGTCAGGAACTTTGAAAGAACGGCCGCTGCCCGTTCGGGATAGGAAAGAGGAAGAAGAGCTTCCAACTCTTTGAAAGTCAGTACCGGAATGGATTCCGGGACAAAAAGGCCTCCGTCCGGAGCCAGACCCTGTTTGATGACCTGCGCACCGGTATAAGTTGCCGCGAAAGGATCGCGTGTGCTTCTGAATTTCATATAAATCTCCTTATGGGGCATAATTTTATAAATTTTCCAACAGAAAACGCTCGCCGTTTTTAAAAAAGAGGCGTTCAATTTCGTCACTTGTAAAGCCGTCCGACCGGAGCGCGTCTATCAGGAGAGGTAGATCTCCGACCGAAGAAATACCGCGCGGCAACGCGTCCACACCGTCAAAATCACAGCCAAGCGCGGGTAAATCCTTTCCACCGATCTTATAGAGATGGCGGATCTGAAGAAGAATCTCCGGTAACTGAACAGTCGTTTTTTCCGAAAGGAAAGGCGGGTAAAGATTCAGCCCGACAACGCCGCCCGATTGCGCAATGGCGCGAATCTCCGCGTCTGTCAGGTTTCGGGTATGCGCGGAAAGCGCGGCGGCGCAGGAATGGGTGGCCAGCATCGGCGCGCCGTTTTTTTTGCAAAGTACCTCAATATCCCGAAAAGCACGGTGAGACGCATGCGAAACATCCGGTAAAATGCCGGATGAAAGAAAAAGCGAAAGCGCTTCATGACCGAAGGGTGAAAGGCCTATATCCGTGTCATGGGCACCGCCCAGCCGGTTTTCTCCGCGCCAGAACGGGGCGGCAAAACGAACGCCCATTTGTCGCAGAATTCCGATCCGGGAAAGGTTTCCCGCAAGAATCCGTGCGTCCTCCAGGGAGGGGATCAGCACGGTCTTTTTATTTTCCCAAGCGGATTGGATATCTTTGATTTCTCCGCTCAGGCAGACATTACTTTCCTTGGCATTTTCCCGCAGACACGCGGCCATGCGGACAACATAATCAAAACCCTCTGCATCCGGAACGGCGGGGGGCGTGAAGAAAGCGGTAACCTGAGTGACGCGCCCGAAAAAAGCCGTCCTTGAAAGGTCAAACTGTCCGTTGCTTTTCCAAAGGGTATTGCCGGAATGTAATAATGCGCCGGGCAGATCACAGTGGAAATCAAAAAGATTCATGCGGGCTCCTTTCCTTTGGCGATATGGCGATTACACACCGTATTTTCTTGCATCAAAGGCATTTTCAAGGTGCACGATACGAAAAGGTAACAGCCGGCCGCGAGCGTTTTTTTGCAGATACACTTCAACTGCGTCAAAGCGGAGGTAAAGGGAAGTAGGATGCGTTTTCAGATAATCAAAAGCGGCGACCACGGTTCTGCTCCGTTTGGGGCGGTCAATGGCAACGGCCGGATATTCATCCAGCGTGCGCGGGTCATCCGGTCCGTCATAAACCCGTGTTTTTACTTCCACAAAAGCCATTGCTTCGCGACTTTGAATAATCAAATCCAACTCGTAATGCCCGCAATGAACATTTCGTCCGACAATTCTGTAGCCTTGGCGGCGCAGATAGCGTGCGGCCAGTTTCTCGCCTTTTCTGCCAACCACTCCAGCAGTATATGCTTTCATGACCCTGAAAGGAAGCGGATGAATTTTGTCCGGTAAATCTCGCACGGACCGTATTTCCGAAGGGCATCCATATGTTCTTTGGTGCCATACCCTTTGTGTTTGGCAATGCCGTATTGCGGATAAAGGCGGTCAAGTTCCAGGCAGATCCTGTCCCGGGTGACTTTTGCCAGAATAGAAGCGGCGGCGATATTCGGTGAAATGGCGTCTCCGTGCACGACCGCACGGGCCGGCAGGGTAAAACCGCGGGTGATATTCCCGTCTACCAAAGCAAAATCCGCACGGACCTGTAATCCCTCTATCGCGCGCCGCATGGCGTGCAGCGTTGCGGAAAGAATGTCGGTATTGTTGATTTCCTCCACGCTGCCGAGCGCCACACAGTAGGCAAGCGCATTTTCCCGGATCTGATCAAAAAGCAGATCCCGCTTTTTGGCGGAAAGCTTTTTGGAATCGTTGAGTCCGTCCAGAACAAGACCGACGGGCAAGATGCAGGCGGCCGCCGCGACGGGGCCGCAAAGTGGGCCCCGCCCGGCCTCGTCCACACCGCATATGGCTGTGTAACCGGCCTCGTTCAATTCGTTTTCGAGGCGATAATCAAGCATTTTTTTCTCCCTTCGGACAGATATCCAGTGTCATTGCACCGATTTTCCCGGCCCGGAATTCATCCAGCAGCATATTGGCCGTGCGCTCCCGGTCGATTTCGCCGCCGCTGATAAGGAAACCGCGCTTCCGGCCGATGGCCAGAAACAGTTTTTCATCACTCACCTCGGGGGAAAAGGCGCTTTCGGTCAGTTTATAACGCGCGGCAAAAAGCGAAGGGTAAAGCCGCCGAAGCCGGCGGCAAAGCGCAATGGCCAGCGTTTCGATCTCCACCACATCATCTTTGATGGCGCCGGTAAATGTAAGATTTTCTCCCACCGTCCGGTCCTCAAAACGCGGCCAAAGCACGCCCGGCATATCCATAAGATCCAGCCCCATGCCGGTACTGATCCATTGCGGAATCAGAGTCACACCCGGGCGGTTTTCCACTTTTGCTTTTTTGGCACCCGAAAGCAGATTGATGAGTGAAGATTTGCCCACATTCGGAATACCGACCACCATGGCGCGCAAATGCCGTCCGCCCATTCCTTTGCCTTCATAACGCTCGATTTTCTCTGAAAGAAGCGCCCGAACAGCAGGCATCAGTTTTTCTGTGCCTTTCTTCTCAAGGCAGTCAAAGGCAAGGGCGACATGGCCCTTTTCGGTATAATATGTTACAAATCTGCTGGTTGCGGCCGGATCGGCCAAGGATGATTTATTGAGTAAAGTTAAGAGCGGTTTTCCTTCGGTCAGGGCGCCGATTTCCGGATTTCTTGAAGAAATCGGGATGCGGGCATCGAGAAGTTCGATGACCAGATCCACATTTTTAAGGTTTTCTCGGATAAGCCGTCTTGTTTTGGCCATGTGGCCGGGGAACCACTGAATAATTTCGCTTGGCATAACTCAATTCCTTTTTTGTGCGAAACGCAAAAGTACCTGTCCTAATATACGGCGCTCGTCTACCATGCCGATAACGGCATATCGGCTGTCAGCAGAATTGTTCCGGTTGTCGCCAAGCACAAAAAGTGAGCCTTCCGGCACGAAAAAAACATCGCTGTCTTTGGTAGCGGCTTCATAGAATCCACCGTTTGAAAAATAGGCATATTTACTTTCATCAAGGCGTTCATCTTTGGTAAAAATATCGTCATCCGAGACATAAACCGCCGTATTCCGATAGTCGATTTTGACATATTTGCCGCCCGTTGCGATAATTCTTTTGACAATCGGTTCGTTGAACCGGTCAATTTCGCTGGTCTGATGGAAGACAATGATATCGCCTTCTTTGGGATGATAAGCAAAATCCGAGACCAGCAGAAGTTCTCCGTCATAAAGGGTGTTGTTCATAGAAGGACCGTCTACCACACAAAGGCGCATGAAAAAAGTCAGAAAACAAATGACAATGACGGTTGCCAGCACAAAAACCTCGGCAAATTCGACCGCTGCGGCACCGGGTTCTCTTCCGATAGCGGCTTTTTCTTCTTTCTTCAAAATAAATTCTCCTTTTTTCTTCTTATTTCGCGAGAAGATCCGTTGTCAGGAATTCCATCAGACGATGACCCTCCGGCAGATAATTCCGGCAGGCCGCGGCTGATTTTTCCGAAAAAGTCTGACAGCCGGAAAAGCGAAGATCAGAGGCGTAAATGAAAAAGGGAACCGGATCGATTGTGTGCGTGCGCAGGCGGATCGGCGTTGGGTGATCCGGCAAGACCATCACGCGGAAATCTTCTTTGCGGTTGCGCAGATACGCGACAACAGGAGAGAGGATCTCGCTGTCAATTTTTTCAATGGAAAGGATTTTATTATCAAGCTCAGCGCGGTGACCGCATTCATCCGGCGCTTCTACATGGACATAAACCAGATCTGTTCCTTCTTCAAAGGCTTTTATGGCGGCATCCGCTTTCCCTTTATAATTCGTGTGGACATTACCGGTTGCGCCGGGCACATCAATCGAGCGCATACCGGCGCAAAGTCCAATCCCTTTGATAAGATCCACAGCGGAAATGACCGCGCCGTTCAGATGCCATTTCTCATAAAACGAAGGAAGTTGAGGTTTTTTTCCAGGGCTCCAGAGCCATGCGGAATTAGCGGGACGCAGGCCGCGCCGGCGCCGTTCCTCGTTGACCGGATGATGATTGAGTATTTCAAAGCTGTCATGCATCAGACGATAAAATTCTTCGCCGCCATTTTCCTTTTTCGGCAGATAATCGCCGATGCGTTTCCCAAGAATGTCATGTGGCCTGGTAAAATCGTAGCGATCGTTTCCGTTTTTGATGATCAGACAGTGACGGTAACTGATGCCGGTATAAAAACGGCGCGTTTCGTTTCCGAGTTTTTCTTCCAGCGCTTTGATCAGCAGATCGGCTTCCGGCGTGGAGATTTCATCGGCGCTGTGATCCAGAATGATCTTATCGTCATAATCTTCGCCATTGTCAGAAAGCGTAACAACATTGCATCGAAAAGCCGTATCTTCCGGCTTCATTTCAATGCCCATGCTGACCGCTTCCAGCGGGGAACGACCTTTTGAATAAACTTTGGGATCGTAGGAAAGGATGGCAAGATTGGCGGTGTCGCTTTCGGGCACCATGCCTTTCGGCACATTGGAAACCGTTCCGACAAAAGCTTCTTTTACCAGCAAGTCCATTTCGGGTTTGTTGGCCTTTTCCATAGGCGTCAGACCGCCGAGTTCGGCAATCGGTTCATCGGCCATACCGTCCGGAATGACAATCAGATATTTCATGTACTTTTTACCTCAAATAAAGAATCATAAAAAGTATACCACAAATCTGACAAAAGAGCAACCGTAAAAGCGGCTGAAAACAAAAAAATTTGTCCGCAGACCCCAAAAAGTCCGCGGACAAAAGCAAATTTTACTGAATCTGATCCACAATCCGGTGCGTAAATGCCAAAAGCGCCGTTTTTTCCTCTTCTTTAATGCCTTTCAGGAACGGAAGTCCGCCTTTTACATAGAGAATTTCATCCGCAACATGCGTGCCAGCTTCTGTAAGAATGGATTTGATCTGAGCCGCAGCAGATTCGCTGCCATCCACGATCAGTGCCACATTCTGTGCCCGGCCTTTGTTTAATTCGCGGCAAAAAAGGCGAAGTTGATCGTCCGGCGTCCCTTTGAGCGAGAGCATCAGAATGACCAATCTTTCTTTGTCACAGGAATAGGCAGGCGGAATTTTGTCAACCGCATTGATGGCAAGGCCGTACTCGCTTTGAATCAGGGCGGCCATCGCAGCAATTTTTGCCTTTCCGGATGCGTAAAGAACGCGCATTTTAATAGCCATTGGAAGTCCTCCGAAAAAATAAATTTTACCTGAACCCGGCGTTTATCGCCGGAGATTGCGTAACAATCATATCTATATTATACAGGATATCGGGCTAAGAAACAATTTATATTTTGTAAACAAAAAAATTCAGATAATATGACAGAAAAATTTTTCTTTTTTGGGCAGTTCGACCATCCGCAAACTTTGTTATTTATATAACAATAATTTTTCGGGTGCCTTTCCGGTGAGAAAATTTTTTACTTCCTGATGTATGGGGTTGTAGCGGTGATTTTTAAAGTTTTGGTTATGCCATCAGACAAGTGACCGCTACAGCCAAAATTTTTAAAATAATCGAAGAATTCTTCATAAAAGTAAAAATTTTAATTGCAGATTTTAAAAGCAAAAAAGCTGTGCTTAAAATTTCAGCACTTAAAATTATTATTCCATTTAAAAATAGTTCGCGGCCGGCACAAAAGAAAGATCGCCACGAGAAGCACTATCTTAAAAAATTTCAAATTTTTTTTGCGCGCTTGTATAAACGGCTTTTTCAATTCTCTATTTTATACAAAATTTGCATTTTGTATAAAAAGATAGAATGAGATTTCGAGGTCATGCAAAAGGAGGCAATCGTCGGTATTGCCTCCCCTTCTGATCTGAAACTGAAAATCAGTTACTTTTTTGTGCGCGCTGTTTTTGATATTTCCGTTTGGTTGCCTCGCCGCCACGCAGATGCCGCTCCTCCTTGTTTTTTTGCAGAATAGTCTGCACGGCCGCAAACAGCGGTCCGTTTATAAGGCGCAATTCAACCGTCACATCTTTGTGAACCGTACTTTTGCTGATTCCAAAACGGCCGGCCGTTTCCCGAACGGTCGCGCCATGTTCTATAATGTATTGTCCGAGAATTTCCGCTCTGCTTCGCTCTTCTTCAAAATAATGCATTTCGTCGCTCGCTCTCTGTTGAAATTTCGGCATTTATCTGATATAATTGAATCAGAAATTATCACTACATCTTATGCAAAAATCTTGAAAGGCAGAACTGTAAAAATGAATTCGGAAAAAGAAGCCGCCGCATCCTTTTGCGTCATGGAAGGAATGACCTCCGTTTCTTCCCTGCTTGCCGCCACCGCTCAAAACATCAATGACCGCAAAATTCATGAAATTCTTTTTGATAAAGAAATGAAAGACAAAAAAAGGCGGATTTTTACTTTTCTTCTTTCGGAATGTAAAAAGCGGGAGATTCCGCTTCGCCTTTGCCTACGAAGCGAGATTGATTCCGTTTCCACAGGCAACACGCACGGCGGCGTGGCCGCGATTTGCGGTGACCGCTCTCTCTTGCCTCTTTCTGACGAAAATTTTCCCCACGACGCGTTTTTATGTTATTTGGACGGCATTGAAGACCCTTACAACTTCGGCTATACCATCCGTTCGTTATACGCGGCCGGGTGCAACGGTATTTTGCTGAGCGAGCGAAACTGGATGAGTGCCGCGGGGGTAGTGGCCAGGGCTTCTGCCGGAACATCGGAAGCAATTCCGATGTATGGCGCGGGAAATGGTGTAAATGCGCTTTCTCTTCTGAAATCGGCCGGTTATCGTGTGATTACAGCCGGCATCCGGAATTCGGTGCCTTATATGACGGCAACTCTCAAGAAGCCGTTGGTTCTGGTGGTTGGCGGAGAAAAGCGGGGGATTTCAGCCGCTGTCAATGCCCTTTCTGACCAGGTGGTCCGAATTCCTTATGGCCGCGATTTCCGCGGTTCTCTGCCAACGGCGTCTGCCAGCGCGGTCATCGGATTTGAAATTCTTCGTCAAAACTCATAAAATCTGTTGAATTCCGAAAATGTTAACATTTATCTTTTTCTTTTTTTCGGTTGCGAAAAAGAAAGATGTTTGTTATAATAATGAGGTAATGAAAATTTAGGGGGTAGCGCAATGCTAACATCAATCGTTGGGATCAACTGGGGCGATGAAGGCAAGGGCCGCATGGTCGATTTGCTTTCGGACGGACAGGATATTGTGGTGCGGTATCAGGGCGGAAACAACGCCGGGCACACCGTAATCAACGAACGGGGTAAGTTCGTGCTGAATCTTCTTCCTTCCGGCATTCTCCGTCCGGGTGTTACCTGTGTGATGGGTAACGGCATGGTGATTGACCTGGCTCATTTGGCCGGCGAAATTGAAAAACTCCGTGAGGGCGGAATTGAAATTTCTCCGAAGAACCTGAAGATCAGCGACCGTGCCGTGTTGACGCTTCCCTTCCATGTGCGTCTGGATTGCCTGGAAGAAGAACGGTTGGCCGGCGAAAAATTCGGTTCGACCCGTCGCGGCATAGCTTATGTCTACGGCGATAAATATATGAAAAAAGGCATCCGTACCGGTGATTTGTTGGATATGGACTATCTGGAAAGCAGACTGCGCGGCATTGTGGCCTACAAATCGCTTGTGATTGAAAATGTCTATCACAAAGAACCGGTCTCTTATGACGAGATGCTGGCTTATCTCAGAAAATATGCGGAAATTTTCAAGGATTACATTACCGATACCGGCGTTTATCTGACAAAAGCGGTCAACAGCGGCAAAAAAATTATGCTGGAGGCACAACTCGGAACACTGCGCGATATTGATTTCGGTATTTATCCCTATACCACTTCTTCCAATACCATTGCCGCCTATGGCCCGATCGGTGCCGGTATTCCCGGCGTGAAGCTGGATGTGGTGGTCGGTGTGATGAAAGCCTATTCCACCTGTGTGGGGGAAGGCCCTTTCACCTGCGAATGGTTTGGCGAAGAAGGAAATGCCCTGCGCGAGGCGGGCGGAGAATACGGCGCCGCCACCGGCCGTCCCCGCCGCGTCGGCCCGTTTGATGCTGTTGCATCCCGTTATGGATGCCGGATTCAGGGTGCCAATGAACTGGCTCTGACCAAGACCGATATTCTTTCTTACATGGATCGGATCCCGGTCTGCGTAGCCTATGAAATTGAAGGAAAACGCGTGGAAGACTTCCCTGTCGGTAAGGCGCTCAAGGAAGCCAAACCGATCTATGAATATGTAAAAGGATGGAAGTGCGATATCATGGCTTGCCGTTGTGTGAAGGATATGCCCAAAGAACTGATTGGCTATGTTCATCGGCTTGAAGAACTGGTCGGATGCCGCATTCGCTATGTCTCGGTCGGTGCACAGCGGGATGCTTACATAAAAATGTATTGAGTATTAATGTCTTACAAAAGAAAGAGGGCGCTGAAATCAGCGTCCTCTTTTCACAAACTATTTTTTCACAAAAAAAGACCAAAATTTTAGAAAAGGCTTGCATTTGCCGAGAAAAAGTGATAGAATACAGATAACAACTTTCTGGGGGTGGTTTTTGCCATGCGTCAGGATATTCTGAACAAGCTCATGAAAATCAGCGATGAAGAACGGAAAATACTGGAGGGCGAAAACAAGGTCAACAAGCGCCTTTACTCTGTATTTGCCAAAGAATTCATTGTCCATAGCCATCGCCTGATGCAGGATGGCGAGCAGATTTCGCTTCGGCGTCATACCCGCTTTGCCGATTTTCCCGTGCACGGGCATAATTATGTGGAAATGACCTATGTGTGTTCCGGCGAGGTTACACATGTCATCAAGCACCGGGAAGTCAGGATGCATCCGGGGGATGTTCTGCTGCTGAACCGTCATACGCAGCACAGCGTACGCGAAACCGGCGAAGAAGACATTGCAATCAACATCATGCTTCAGACTGAGTGCTTTCATTCTTTTGCCCCGGTCATTTCTCCTTCTTCCCCGCTTTCGTCTTTCATGGCCGAAAATATCCGCTCCAATGGCGAGGCGGAGTATATGCTGTTTTCAACCGAGGGCGTTGTGCCGCTTGAAAATCTTTTTGAAAATCTATGCTATGCCATGGTCGGCAGTGATACAACCGGCGTGGATACGCTGAAAGCCACCGTTGCGCTCATCCTGCGCTATCTTTCCGAAATGCCGGATTGCCTGATTACCGCGGCTCGTCACCGTTCGGATTCCGAATTGCTCAAAGCAAGAATCGAAGATTATCTGCACACCGATTTCAGAACCGCCTCTCTTTCGCAATTGGCGCAGAAAATGGGGTTGAGCGTTCCCTATCTTTCTACCCGAATAAGAGAATTGTGCGGCATGAATTTCAGCCAGCTCCTTCAGGAGGAACGATTCCGCGAGGCCATACATTTACTTGAGACCACCGAGTTGCCGGTCGGCGACATTATTATCGCCGTCGGCTACGAAAACACAAGTTTCTTCCACAATCAGTTCAAAGAGCGTTATCATTGCTCTCCGTTCAAGTATCGTAAGAACCGAAAATAATACCACCGGCCCGAAAGTACGCTTTCGGGCCGGTATTTTTCAGGATTTTGTTACGAATTGCCACCGCAGCATTTTCCGCCCCGCGGCGAAGGACCTGCAGGAGGAACAGCGCCGGCAGAAAACTCAGACACCGGGAACGGGATCTGGCGGAAGGTGCTGCACGGATCTTCCTCACCCGGAGGGGTGCATTCTTTATCGGGAATGCTGTACTCAACGCCCTGAACCAGAAGCTGACCTTCACGCACCAAACGAATAACCGAGAAAAGGCCCAGCGATATGGCCAGATATCGGCGCCCCGTATCGTCATCGTCCGCATCCACCAGTGTACCGTCCAAGCGCTCGGTTACCGAAGTGGGCAGGTCGCAGCAGCAGCAACAGCAACGGCAATCACGCCGTCTTTCCACCACACGCGCACCCAGCACAATCGGATCGACTACTTCCACAACCGCTTCCGGCAAATTTCTCTGTCCGGTAATCGGCTCGGGCAGAGCGCAGAAATTGCCGTTCCCTTGACTGCGGAAAATGTTCACATTGCTTTCGCCGCCGAAAAGAACCACGCGTTTTTCCAGCACGGCAATGCCGTCAAATTCTTGAGTCTGACCGATCGGCAGGCAGGCTTCGCAGTTGCAGCGCACATAAAAACGAATGAGAACCGTGTAAAAACCGCGGTTGAACTGAACGGGATCCACCGCGATATTGGCCCCGATAATTTCCGCGCTCTTCACACGGACATTACCGTTACGCAAAAGCATATCATCGCCGATTCCCGTCAAAAATACCCGTTGATCTTCAAAACAATCCCTGTCCCGGCAAGCGTCCAGAATCCGACCGGTTTCGATGCCGAAGGTGTCTCTGGACGGGGAGCCCCCGCAGGAAAATCTGTTATCACTCATAGGGAAAAGATTCCTCCTTGATATATTCAGAGCACAGAAGGGCTCTTCCCTATTATCTTATGCAATTTTACGGATTTTGACAATTTCGGCCTTTATTCTTCCTTGCTGAAAACGCAGCGGTAAGGATTTGGAAAAAACACGCGGTATTCCGCCGTTTCGGGCATAAACGGCAGACAACGCTTTGAGGCCACAAGGATGGTTTGCGTTTCTTTCCCGGTAGAAAAATGGATCCGTTCTTTTGGGCGGGGGCCATGTGCCCCAAGAATGAAGAGTTCCGCGCCTATCTCTCTTTCCGGCATTCCCAGGTGAGAGCGGTATTCCGAAAGCGCACAGCTTTCGTATCGGATTTCATGCGGGCCGTATGCCAGTGTAAAAGATACGGTAGGCTGTGTGGAACGGCTTTCATAAAGCGGTGCGTCAAAAGTGAGGCGACCGTCATAGAAAATCTTTTGGTCAAGGCCGAAAGAATAAAGCGAAATTGTGACCCCGTGCAGCGCCGCTTTCTGGCGCAACAAATCCAGATATACTTTATCGGACTGTGTAACCGGTTCGGGTACCCACAAATTTCTGACCAGTACCATTCCGGCGAAACGGTCAAAAGCGTTGACGGCAGATTTATGATAATGTGTGAGCAACAGCACCGAAACCTCTGTCGCCCCGTCTTCACTGGCCAATTCATAGTCGGCGTAAAGCTGCGCCACACTCGTTGCGGAAATATCCACGATCACGGTTCCCGCCGGATGACGCAGGATAATTCCCTCGTTTGTGCCGAAAAGCCGATAGGAAAAAGTCAGATCATTCCGATGAATCCTGTTGCAGATCGGAAAAGAAAAACACAATGCCGCAACGCACAAAACAGCCGGCAACGGAACCAGCCATTTTCTTTTCTTCAGATCCGGAATAAGTAAAAGAAAAGTCAGAAACAGTCCCGGAAGCAAAATAAATTTTGTATACGCCGGCCGTAACGACACAACCGCAGGTAACATTGCCAGTTTCCCGGAAAGCCAAAGCACAAAACCGGAAAGTTTTCCCGCCGCAAAGGCAAAAGGCGCCACCGGAAAGCAAAAAAGAGCGAGTAGTGCAAGCACCAATAAAAACGACGCCAGCGGCACAAAAATAAGATTGGAAACCGGCGTGAGGAGCGACAACTCGCCGAAATTGAAAAAGATGACCGGCAAAATGGCCACAGTTGCAGAAAAAGTGAGAACAAACGAAGAAAGAATCCATCGCACAATGGCAAAAATGATTCCGGGAAAGCCCTTGCGCACCGGAATCAAAGCCTTGCATTTTTTGTTGATAGAGGAAAATACAAGAATACCGAAAGTGGAAAGCACCGTCATTTGAAAAGAAAGACTTTGTAAAGCAAATGGCCAGATCAGTAAAATCACCGCGGCGCCGAAAAGGAGAGATGTCACGGCATCAATATCGCTTTTTGCAAAAAAGGACAGATAAAAAACCGAAAGCATCAGCACGGCGCGCAAAGTTGAAAATCCGCATCCGGTCATGATGAGATAGGAAAAGGCAAAGAAAAGCGTTATCGGAATCCGGATCTTTTTGGAGACTCGCAACATCCGGAGCAATTGATCGACTGCCGCTGACAAAATACTCAGATGCAGACCGCTGAGCGCCAGCAGGTGCGAAATGCCGATCCGCCGGAAATCCCGGACCGTCGTGTCCGAGAGAAACTCTTTGGTTCCCAGCAAAAGTGCGGAAAGCAAATTTCCCTCTTCGCCCGGAACCGATTGCCGCAAAGAGTAAGAGAGACGGTCACGCATAAATTTAATGCGTGAAAGAAAAGATCGGCTTCCGCTTTCGATCGGAACAAAAGGCGCGGATCCTTCTGCGACGAATAAGCATTGTGCTCCCAACGAGGTGTAATATTTTTCCCGACCGCTATATCGGTTCTCAAAAGAAAGTTCCTGTCTGGTGGCATGACAGGAAAGCCGGTCTCCTTCCCGCAGAGCATGCCCGGCTTCACTTCTCAGAATCGCGCCAAGTTCGGTTTTCTGGCCGCCGACCGTATTGACCTTGACCAGAACCTCTTCGTAATAACTGCCTGATGAAAGCACTTCGCGGACCGTAAAGGTCATTTCCGTCATTTCTCCGACCGAAACCGGGCATTTCTCTGATTTCCGGACCTCCGTTCCGCCACGGAAAAATCCAAGCGAAGATCCAAGAAAAAAGAGCGCAATAAATAAAAAACAATATCCTTTTTTGAGGGAGCGGAAGGAAAGGACAAGAAAAGCGGCAAAGAAAAAGAAGAAAAGCAACGAAAAAAGCAAGGAAACGGCAGATGGCAGAAAAAAAGAAAGAAGGAGGGTTGCGACAAGTGCAAGACAGCCAAACGCCAATGGGCGACCTGTCAGAACAGCCATGTGCTTCCCTCCTTTGGGTATCAGTTCAAGTTAAATGTCCAATGGTCCGATAACTCAATGCGCATCGTACCAGTTTTCGCCTTCTCCGGCACTTACCTTCAATTTGACGGCAAGCGAGACGGCGTTTTCCATCTCACGGCAAAGAATTTCCCTGGCGCGCGGCGCAACGCTCTTTTCACATTCGATAATCAGTTCATCGTGGACCTGCAAAATCAGTCGCGCCGCCAGTTTCTCTTCTTTCAGTTTCCTGTCCACGTGGATCATCGCAATCTTGATAATATCCGCCGCGGTGCCCTGGATAGGGCTGTTCATGGCCACCCGTTCTCCAAAGTGCTGCAGATTTTTATTGGCCATTTTGAGCTCCGGAATATAGCGGCGGCGGCCAAACAGCGTTGATACATATCCGTCCCGATAAGCATCTTTAATGACGGCTTTCAGATAACCGTCGATACCGGGATAAGTGGCAAAATAATTCTCGATATATTCTTTTGACTTGGCCATGGAAATGTGCAGATCCTCGGAAAGGCTATGCGCTCCCATACCGTAAAGAATACCAAAATTGACAGCTTTTGCCTTCTTCCGAAGCTCAGGCGTAACGGCTTCGGGCGGCACGCCGAAGACGCCGGAAGCCGTGGCTGCGTGGATATCTTCGTCCGCCTCGAAAGCGGAGCACATTGTGGTATCTTTGGAAAGTGCGGCCAACAAGCGAAGTTCAATTTGCGAATAGTCGGCGTCAATAAGTAAATAATTGTCGTTCTGCGCCGTAAAATAACGCCTTAATTCCTTTCCAAGTTCGGTACGAATGGGAATGTTCTGCAGGTTCGGTTCGGCCGAGGAGAGCCGACCGGTGGCGGTTCCGGTTTGCTTGAAAACCGTATGGATACGGCCGTCCGGACCGATTTCCCGAAGAAGTCCTTCCGCATAGGTGCTGTTCAGTTTGGTGAGTTGGCGATAGTCCAGAATATCTTCTATGACCGGATGATACGGCAAAAGTTTTTCCAATACCTCGGCATTGGTGGAATAGCCGGTTTTGGTCTTTTTCCCGTGCGGTAATCCTAATTTTTCAAAGAGGACTTCCCCCAGCTGTTTCGTGGAATTGATATTGAATTCTCCCCCGGCGTAAGTGTAAATGCGGTTTGCCAGTTCTGTGGCAGTATGGCTCAGTTCTTCTCCGTAACGGATAAGCCCTGCTTTATTGACGCAAAAACCGGCAAGTTCCATATCGCAAAGTACGGCAGCCAGGGGCATTTCGATTCCATAAAGCAATTCTTCGCAGTTTTCTTCTTCAATCTTTGCTTTTTCGGCATGATAAAGCGCCAGAAGCGCCGAAAGATGGTAGGGGGGGACAGGGGGATTTTCCCCCAGATACAACAGCGCGATGGCCGGAAAGCTATAGTCTGATTCGGCCGGGTTCAGTACATAGGCGCCCAGCATGGTATCAAAAGCGCAATTTCTGAAAGATGCGCCCATGGCGCTGATTGCCTTATAAACGGATTTGGCATCATGACAAATGATCGGACGATCCGTTTTTGTAAGCGCCTCAATCTTTCCGCTGTATTTTCCGGTGTTTGTACCATCCGAAAGATATACCTCATTTTCCAGGACGCAAACGGCAAGCGGTGACTCGCCGCCCATCAGTTCTTCCTCGGAAAAAGAGGAAAGTGTATCTTCCGTTTTCTTTTCCGGCGCCTTTTTCTCGTTTTCATCCATCCTTTTCAAAAAGCTATGGAACTGATAATTTAGGAAAAGGCGCCTGAGTTCCGCTTTTCGCGGGCCATGAAAGGCGTAATCGGCAAGTGTCGTACCCAGCGGTACCTCACGGCAGATCCGGGCCAAATCTTTTGAAAGATAGGCGCTGTCACGCCCGTTTTCCAGTTTTGAGCGTACAGAGGGCGTCAGTTTCGCCTCTGGTAGCGCTTCGTAAACACCGTCCAGCGAACCGTATGTCGCAATCAGCGAAAGCGCGGTTTTCTCGCCGATACCGGGCACACCCGGAATGTGATCGGAACTGTCTCCCATCAGCGCTTTGACATCCACAAAGCAGTCGGCGCCGACTCCGTACTTTTCAAAAAAGCGGGTTTTATCAAAATCGATCGTTTCTGCATTGGTGGCCAGCAAAACATGAACACGGTCGGAAATGAGCTGGAGTGCGTCCCGGTCGCCCGTCAGCAGATAGGCCACACAATCCTCTTCCCGCTCCGCCATGGCGGAAAGCGTTCCGAGAATGTCATCCGCCTCATATCCGGCAAGTTCTACTGCGGTAAAACCCATTGCGCCAATCAGTTCTTTGGCGGCCGGTATCTGAACGCAGAGTTCTTCCGGCATCGGTTTGCGCCCGGCTTTGTAAAGGTCATACATTTTATGCCGGAAGGTCGGCTCTTTCCGGTCAAAAGCCACCGCCGCAAAATCCGGGTGGAGCGAATCGGCCACTCTGGAAAGAATGTTGACTGTACCGTACAATGCGTTGGTTGGGAATCCCTCTCGGTTGGAAAGGTGACGGATGCCGTAAAATGCGCGGTTTACAATGCTGTTTCCGTCCACAACCAATAATTTTTTCATGTCCGCACCTCATTTTCAAGCAATGTAATTATTATACATCATTTTATCTCTTCTGTCAATGAAACTTCTTTTTGAAATCTCTTGCCTTTTTCCCTGCGCTGTGATACAATAAATAAAAAATCGAAAGGACTATCCGGCCTCACATGAAGAAATCCGATTGGCTGAAGCAACTGATGATCGGTGCCTGCGTCACTTATACCGTCACCTCTTTTTTGTTGCTTTTCATTTTTCTCATTGTCAATACCGATCTTACCCGCGGCCTTCAGGCACGCGCAATGATTTTTATTTTACCTTTTTCCCTGTTCTTTTCCCTTGCCGATCTTATTTTCCGGAAAAGTGCCATTCGTCTGTCCTTTAAAGTCATTTGCCATTACTTGCTGACCATCGGCGGCGCGCTGCTCTTTCTCTTTTTACCAAACAAATCCCCCGATCAGTCAGGTTCCGGCGCGCTGGTGCTGTTTGCGGTTATATCTGTTCTTTATTTTATCGTCATGTTTACGGTCCTTTATTTCAGATCCCGCGCGGCAAAAGTTAAAAGAGATGAGGCAGAATATCACAGCGTATATAAAAAATAAAATCAAGCCAAACTACGGTTGAAGGATGCATGAGGAGGATTTGTCATGCCGTTCAACCGTATTTTTTTCTGTTTTCTGATTATTTCTCTGCTTTTTTTATTTGGCGGATGCCGGGAGTCTCAAAAACCGGACACGGATATGGATGCCTTTCCGGAGATACAGGAGAAAAAAGAGGAAGCTCTCATGCCGGACTCTCCGAAAGAATTCCCGCAATCAAAAAAGGAGCAAGAAAAGCAAAACACTTTGGACAAGAAAGAAAATCCCGCCGATTTTTCGGATGAGGAAAAGTCCTTTCTATCCACGCTCACATTTTTAGGAGACTCGACCACGGCGCACATGATTTCTCGTGCGCCGTTACCGGATGGCGGGCAGAATTGCGTCTGGGCAACCCGGAACCGTTATCTGAATCTGGATCCGCACATTACCGAAGCAAAAATCGTTTGCCCCGGAAATTCGGAAGAAATGACCATTGCCGAGGCGGCGGCAGCCGTTCATCCCGCCCGGTTGGTGATTACACTGGGCGTGGATTACGGTGTTTATTATTATCGGAATAACCCCTTGGCATTCCGGCGGTGTTATCAAAAACTGTTGGACGCCATTTCGGCCGCTTCTCCGGATACGGAGCTGATCCTCCAATCCATTTTTCCGGTGGCCGCTTCCTGCCGCGTCATTGACGCGGATATGATTAAAAAAGCCAATGCCGAAATTAAAAAATTGGCAGATGAGCGGGATTTGCTCTATGTGGATGCGGGCGGCGCGGTACTGGCAGATGAAAACGGATATCTGCGGCCGGAATTCCTTTACAGCGAGGACGGAATTCACTTGAATCAGGCGGCCTATACCGCTATTTTAAAAAATCTTTGCCGCTATCAAACACAAACGGAGAGTAGCTCATGAAAAAGTTTTTATTGTTTTGTCTGACCTTTCTCTTTCTTTTTTCAGCCTGTAAAAAAGAAGAACGGGATGTTCCGCCAAATGAAATTTGTGGGAGCGTGGCCATGGCTCTTGGGAGTGAAAATTATTTGCTTGGCGAACCGGATTATATGGAAAGCGAGTTTGGGGATCTTGCTCAGAAAACGGATTTTTGCGTGGTTTACCGGGATGGCGAGGACCTTTCGGAGTGCGGGGCATTTCGGGTCAATGAAAACCTGAGCGCGAAAGACCTTAAAGCCATGCTGGAAGAATACCTGAAAGAGCGCGCCGAAACCACGAAGGCGCTGTCTGACCTTTATCCCGCGCAAACGCTGACCGATAATCTTTCTTACCTGCAAAATGCCGACATTATCACGGGAAAGCACTGCGTTTATTATCTTGTTATGTCGGAAGAGGAAAAAAAGCAGGCGAAAAAGGCAATCAATGAAGTGCTTTCGGACTGATCTGACTTCCCGTCAGGCTGAGAAAAAGGACTGCCGAAGCAGTCCTTTTTCTCATTTTTTGTGGCGTTGTTCTTTGATCATTCCGTATTTGATATCCCACAGTTTTTTGGAAAGGTCCACATAATAGTTATGGGGGTTATCAAACCGCTTTACTTCCTCCCACATGGTTTCCAGAGAGGCGCGGCAACGGTCGCGGATCAGGCGAAGCGGCGGAAGTTCGTAAACCTGCTTGCCGTTTTTGAAAATCTCTACCTGAAGCGGTTCGGCCTTGAAATTTTCAAAAGTCTTGGTTTTCCAGGTGTTTTCCGGGTCAAAGATTTCAAGCGGTTTGCTCTCGTCAATCACTTCGTCATGTACGCAAATCAGATCGGCTTCCGCCTTGGCATTTTCCCCGCCGTACAGCCGATAAACTTTTTTGAAGTGCGGCGTGGTGATTTTGCCGACATTTTCGCTCAATTTGATTTTGGGCTGAATGATACCGTTTTCGTTTTCCACTGCACAGAGTTTGTAAACGCCGCCGAATACCGGATCGCTTTTGGAGGTGATGAGGCGTTCGCCCACTCCGAAAGCGTCCACGCAGGCGCCCTGCTGGATCAGTCCGCGGATGATATATTCATCCAGAGAGTTGGAGGCAATGATCTTACAGTCAGTCAGCCTCGCCTCATCCAGCATTTTCCGGATCTTGCAGGAAAGATAAGTGATATCGCCCGAATCGATCCGCACGCCGCATTTCGTGATTCCCATCTCCTTGAAGACGCGGATGGCATTCGGGATGCCGGATTCAAGGACATTATAGGTGTCTACCAACAGCGTGGCATTGTCCGGATAGATCTCGCAATACGCGCGGAAGGCCTCATATTCACTGTCAAACATCTGCACCCAGGAGTGTGCCATAGTACCGGTGGCCGGCACACCGAAAACTTCATCGGCAATGGCGCAGGCCGTACCGGCCACACCGCCGATATAAGCGGCGCGCGCACCGAGAATGGCTGCGTCCGCGCCCTGTGCGCGGCGGGAGCCGAATTCACTGATGGCTCTTCCCTTTGCCGCACGGGTAATGCGGGCAGCTTTGGTGGCGATCATGGATTGGTGATTGAGCATCATCAGCACATAAGTCTCAATAAACTGCGCTTCCATGGCCGGTGCACGCACGGTAATAAGCGGTTCGCCCGGAAAGACCACTGTTCCTTCCGGAATCGCGTATACATCGCCGGTAAAGCGGAAATTCTTCAGATAAGCCAGAAAATCTTCGTTAAAGCAACCTTTGGAGCGCAGATAGGAAATGTCTTCTTCGTCAAAGCGCAGATTGTTGATATATTCCACAATCTGTTCCAATCCGGCAACAATGGCATAGCCGCCGTTATCCGGATTTTCTCTGTAAAAAACATCAAAATAAGCAATCTTGTCTTTCATACCCTGGCAGAAATAGCCGTTTGCCATGGTGAGTTCATAATAATCAAAAAGCATTGTGAGATTGCGCGAAATTTTTTTCATGATATCATCCTTTCGGAAAAAGTAGATGTATAAAGTATACCATATTTTACACAGTTTGAAAAGAGGTTTCCGGAAAAAGACCGTTTTTTTCGTGAAAGCGGTTGCTTTTAAGCGCAAAAAATGATATACTCATGAAAAAGAACCGATTAAACACAAAGGGAGGCGGTCTGTTGGACAAGCAAAAAAAGCAACGCATCGTCTATGCTGCAATTCTTTCCCTCTTTTTTCTGGTGATTGTTCTACTGACGATAATTTTTTGGAATAAACTGACCGGAATTGTCAAAGACCCGCAGTCGTTTCGTGAAAGAATTGAAAAAAAGGGTTGGGGTGGGAAAGCGCTGTTTGTAGCACTGATGGCCGCGCAGGTCGTGTTGGCTCCTGTTCCGGGGCATCCTTTTGAAGTGGCCGGCGGCTATTGCTTCGGATTCCTTTGGGGAACGGTTCTGACCAGCCTTGGCGCCGCGCTGGGTTCACTGATCGCTTTCCTGCTCTCAAGATTGCTTGGCGCGCGGGTCATACACATTTTTTATTCCGAAGAAAAGCTAAAGAAAGCGGCCTTTCTTCAATCCGGCGAAAAGCAGAATTTTTTAACCTTCGTCGCTTTTCTCGTGCCCGGATTGCCCAAAGATATGCTGGCCTATTTCATGGGTCTGACCTCGATGCGGTTGCCGACCTTCCTTTTGATCTCCACCGTTGGGCGGTTGCCCGGTATCATGATGGCAGTTCTGGGCGGCATGGCCGTTCAGACGCAGGACAAACGAATCTATCTTGCTTTTGCGCTTGTAACTATCGCCATGATCGCAATATCTGCTCTTTATTACCTGATAAAAAGGCGCAAAAAGGCGCCTGAAAAGATGGAAAATAAAAAACCGTGAGAAAGAATTTTCGCTCTTTCTCACGGTTTTTCTCTTTTTTCAACTTTCAATAAACAGTTTCTGATATTGACGACCATTCAGCGCAGATTCCAGCGTGGGCAGCAGTTTGTCAAAATCGGCTACCAACGAGTGTGGCTTTTTTATGGGATCATCCTGTCGCATCGGTACGAAAAAAACTTCTTTCCGTGCCAGCAATATGCCGATGTTGGTAAGATTGGCCGAAAGCGCGTCGTTGGACGCCAACGCGATTACCAGCGGCCGATCGCTCCGCAGATGTGCCTTGGCTGCCATGGTAACGGCTGAATCGGTAATGCCGTTTGCCATTTTTGCCAGTGTGTTGCCGGTGCAGGGGCAGATGACCAGCGCTTCAAGCGGTTTTTCCGGCCCCAACGGTTCCGCGTCCACAATATGATGAATCACGGGCCGGCCTGTCAGTTTTTCTACCTTTTCCAGTAGATCCTCCGCTTTTCCGAAACGCGTATCGGTTGAAAAGACCGTCTCGCTGAATATGGCCTGAACGGGATAGCGAAGGCAGAGCGCCTCCAGTTTGGCAAGCGCCTTTTTATGCGTGCAAAATGAGCCGCAAAAGGCAAATCCGATCATGTTTCTTCCCTCCTTTCCAGATGGGAAAGGACGCACTCCGCCAGAATTTCGCCGGCACTGACCGGTGCGTATTTTCCGGGTAACCCGGGCGCACGGATGACGGTGACATTGGGAGGAACTTTTCCTTTTACACAGCCGGGCGCGGACGAAAGATCGATTAGCGGCGTTTTTGAAATTCCCATGGCCAGCAGAATTTCCTCACTGAAGAGCGGAGCCGGAACGGTATTCAGAACGGCCGCAAATGATACGGCCGCAAAAAGCCGGTCTGGATCATCCAGAAGAAGCGTTCCATATCCGCTGCCGGCGGCTTCTTTCAGTACTTCTTCCCGCCGGGCGGCCACCGTGACCTGAGCGTTACAGCCGCGCAGCAGGCGCCCCAATGCCTTTCCGACCCGGCCGAATCCGACCACCAGCAGCGGCAATCCGGACAGCGTGCGTTCCTCCAGCTTCATCAGAATTTCCAGTGTGCCCTCCGCCGTCGGCGTGGCATTTTTTTCCTGAAAAACATCATCTTTCGCATAATCAAAAAACGTATGGTTTGTCGCAAACAATCCGGAACTTTCCGGCAGCATTCCACCTGCCAGCAACGCGCCGGACGGAAAAAGCAAACCGAGTTCGGATATTTTCGGCTTTCTTGTTTCAGGCGGTAAAAGCGGACAAAAAAGCTCCCCTTCTTTGAAAGCCGGCAACGGCAACAGCGCAGCCACGGCATCGGACAGTGCCGCGGGCAGTTCGGCCACTTTTGCGCCGGGCGGCAAAAGCGGTGCGGGAATACCAAAAACAAACGGCTCATATCCGCGTTTTAAAAGGAATGCGGTGGCTGCAATCATCCGTCTGTCGCCACCAAGAACAGCAATTTTCCGGGTCATGACATCACATCCCATCTTATATTACAAAAACCGCCGAAGCGGTTTTTGCATCTACTTTGATTTTATGTCATTCCGGTGCTTTTTGCGCCTTATTTTGTCGGACGAAGCGAAATTTCGTCGCCGTAAATGGCGTGGATTTCCCCGTTTTCCTCGCGCAAAACAAGTTCGCCCAACGGGCCGATGGAAAGTGCCGTGGCCACACGCTGCTCGCCCGCAGGCGCAATGATACGCACCGGCTGCCCCAAAAAGCGACAGGCCGCCTGATATTCCGGTAAAAAATCACCGGCAGCCACGGCAGAGTGATGCTCTGAAAGCTCAGAAAGTATCGCGCGGCAAAGCTGTTCCGGATGCGAAAAAGGTGCGCAAGCGGCAAATTCCCGGACCTCTTCGGGCAATTCTGTCCCGGTATTGATCCCGATTCCGACCACCGCAAAAGGAACGCCGTTTTGATCGATCCCGCTTCCGGACAAAATACCGCAAATTTTTTTACCGTCCAACAAAAGATCGTTAACCCATTTGATATCGGCACGCACACCGATTAGCGAAAGCAACGCGCGACGAACGCAGACGGCCGCAAACGGTGTCAGCAACACATATTGCTCGGCCGGATACTCCGGACGCAATACCGTACTGAAATAAGTGCCGCCGGGCGGCGAGAGAAAACGCCGATCCAATCGGCCGCGGCCGGCATTTTGCCGGCGTGCCAGCACTGTGTAAAATTCTTTTGCGCCCTCTCGCGCCGCCGTAAACGCCAATTCCTGCGTGGACGGGATTTCATCGTAAACTTTTATTTCCATCTCAGAACATTGAAAGTTGATCGGTTTCCTGAATGTTTTTGAAGACCCCTGCGTTTCTCAGGGTTTCAAGCACGCTTTTATTGAGTTTGGCACGGATCTGCAAGTCTTCTACCGAAAAGAAAGGCTCTTTTTTACGCTCGCTCACAATGCCGAGCGCCGCCGATTCGCCCACGCCGGGCAGAGAGGAAAACGGCAACCGAATGGCTCCGTTCTCCGGCAGATAGGCCTTTGCATCGGATTTTTCAAGGTCGATCGGCAAATAGCGGATGCCGCGTGCCATGCTCTCCTGAACCAATTGCAGCATCGGCACAGAAGCAATTTCAATCGGGGCAGCGGCTTTCCCTGCCTTGGTAATCTCCTGAATACGGGCATCCACCTGCCGTTTTCCCCGCAAAATGACATTGGCGTCAAGACCGTCTCCTGCCACGGTAAACATGGCACAGTAAAAGGTGAGCGGAAGGTTGATCTTATACCATCCGAGACGAATGGCGGACATGGCGTAAGCCGCGGCGTGCGCTTTCGGAAACATGTATTTGATCTTTTTACAGGAAGCAAGATACCAGTCCGGCACATTGTGTTCTTTCATCTCGGCTTCCCATTCCGGCGTAAGACCGCGGCCTTTCCTCACCGATTCCATAATCTTAAACGCATGGCTTCGGTCAAGGCCGTACCGGATGAGGTCGAGCATGATACTGTCCCGGCATCCGATCACATGGGAGATATCGCAAATGTTGTTTTTGATGAGTTCTTCGGCATTCCCGAGCCACACATCCGTGCCGTGCGTCAGACCTTCAATCTGCAAAAGATCCGCAAAGTTTTTGGGCTTTGCCTCGGTCAGCACCTGCTGAATAAAGCGTGTGCCCAGTTCCGGAAGTCCCCATGTGCCAAGCTGACAACCGCCGATTTCCTCCGGACGGATCCCCAGCGGTTCGGTACTGCGGAAAAGTTCGTAAATACGCCGGTCATTCATCGGTACATCCAGAACCGAGGTGTCCGAAAAGCGCTCCAACCATTTATACTTGGTTGGCATATCATGCCCGAGCTCGTCCAGTTTGAGAAGTGTGTCGTGCAGATATTCAAAGGTGAAATGTGTGGTGACAATATCGGAATTCGGGTCATCGGCGGGGTGCTGAACCGGGCAGAAATCATAAATTTCATATTCTTTTGGAACCACCACGATACCGCCGGGATGCTGACCGGTAGTGCGTTTGACGCCCACGCAATGAAGTGCCAGACGGTTCATTTCGGCTCTGGGAAGCGAAATTCCCTTTTCCTCTAAGTATTTAAGGACAAAACCGAAAGCGGTTTTTTCGGCCAGTGCACCAATCGTACCGGCACGGAACACATTTTCAGCGCCGAAAAGCGTCTCGGTATATTTATGAACTCTGCCCTGCACTTCGCCCGAAAAATTGAGGTCGATATCCGGCGATTTGTCGCCGTAAAATCCAAGAAAGGTTTCAAAGGGAATGTCGTGACCGTCGCCTATCAGTTTTTCGCCGCACCGGGGGCATACTTTGTCCGGCAAATCAAAACCGGAACCCACGCTGTTGTCTGTGAAAAATTCGCTGTACTGACATTTGGGGCAATAATAATGCGGCGGGAGCGGATTTACCTCCGAAATACCGGCCATAGAAGCCACGAAGGAAGAACCGACCGAACCGCGCGAGCCGACCAGATACCCCTGTTCTTCGCTGTAATAAACCAGTTTCTGCGCGATCATGTAAAGCACTGCAAAACCGTTCTTGATAATGGAATTCAGTTCCTTATCCAACCGATTTGACACAATCTCCGGGAGAGGGTCGCCGTACAGTTTCCGGGCGCGCTCGTGGCAGATGCGTTGCAGATCCTCCTCCGCGCCGTCCATATGCGGCGTGAATGTCCCTTTGGGAAAAGGGCGGATATCGTTTTCAATCTGATCAGCGATGGCGTTGGTATTGGTAACCACCACTTCATAGGCTTTTTCTTTGCCAAGGTATTCAAATTCGGCCAGCATTTCCTCGGTGGTGCGGTAATAAAGATGAGATTCCCTGTCTTCGTTTTTGAATTTGGCACTGACCATCACACGGCGGAAAATATCGTCTTCATCATCCATAAAATGAGCATCGCAGGTGGCCACCACCGGGATATTCAGTTTTTCGCCCAGTGCAACCACGCGGCGGTTGAGGTCGCGAAGTCCCTCTTCATCGGCAATGCGTCCTTCTTCCACCAGAAAACGGTTGTTGGAGATCGGTTGAATTTCCAGATAATCATAAAACCGCGCAATCTCCTCGATCTCGCCCTCGGGCTTGTTATCCAGAATGGCACGCATCAGTTCGCCCGCTTCGCAGGCAGATCCCACAATGAGCCCTTCCCGGTATTTTTCGAGCAGCGTTTTGGGAATGCGGGGCACTTTGTAAAAATATTGAAGATAGCCGGCTGAAACCAACCGATAGAGATTTTTCAGCCCGGTTTTGTTTTTCACCAACAGAATCTGGTGATAGGAAGGCAAACGAAGCACATCGGAATCCTTCGCCATGTCTTCCTGCAGTCCCTTAAAATTCCGGATCTCCTGCCGCTTCATTTTTTCCTGCATGGCAAAATAGATGAGCGCCAGCATTTCCGCATCGTCACAGGCGCGATGATGGTTAAAATCTCCAAGATGGAAATATTCAGCCAGCGTATCGAGCTTATGGTTTTTGAGTTCCCGGTTGAGATGCCGCGAGAGCGCCACGGTATCCAGATACGGATTGGCGAAAGGCAACTGACAACGGTTGGCCGCGGCACGGATAAAGCCGACATCAAAATCGGCATTGTGCGCAATCAGCAGTCTGTCTTCGATGAAAGCAAAAAATTCGGGCAAAACCTCTGCGATGGTCGGCGCGTCCTTTACCATTTCATCGGTGATGGAGGTCAGTTTGGTGATTTCGGGCGGGATAGGCATTTCGGGATTGACAAAGGTGTTGTAACGGCGAAGGACTTCCCCGTCCTTTACCAGCACGGCGCCGATCTCAGTAATCCCGCAGGTCTGATTGGAAAGGCCGGTGGTCTCTATATCAAAGACCACAAATTCGTCCGAAAAACCGCCTTTGTAGTCGCCGAAAAGCGCACTGGCGCGGTTGTTGACAAAATAGGCTTCCATGCCGTAAATGACCTTCTGGCCGATTTTTTCGCTGGCCAGCATTGCGTCCTGAAAGCCCTGAACATTGCCGTGGTCGGTTATAGCCACTGCAGGGTGTCCGAAAGCTTTGGCGCGTTTGACGGCCGCATCCGGCGGAATCATGGCGTCCATGGCCGACATGGTGGTATGCAGGTGGAGCTCCACCCGTTTTTGCGGCGCATGATCTTCCCGCTCCACCTTTTTGACCACGGCAAGATCGGTATAGTAGAAAGTAAGGTCAATGTCTTCCACTTCTTTGCGGACATCGTGTTTGGCATAGCCGCGAAGAGCAATGGCCGTTCCGTTCGGGATCAGCTTTTCAAGAGCGCTTTTGTCTTCCGGTGAAAGCGAAAATTTCTTTACGGTGATGGAGGAATTCCCATCTGTAAGGCAAAATGTAACATTGTATTTTCCGCCCCCGCGGGCTTCTTCGGCATTAAATGCAAACACCTCGCCCAACACGGTCAGGCCGCGGGCGGGCGTGAGAATGTGAGCAATCGGCACAGGATGAATTTCAAAAGGCGAGCCGATGGCATATTCCGGTTCGGAAATAAGGAATTTCTTTTTCCCGATGCGACAAACACCGTTTTCGATTTCCGGCTCTCCCACTTCCGGAAGAAGCGACATTCGCCGTTCTCCCTGCGGTGCGGCGGCCGCAGTAACCGCTTCACTGCCGCCATGTTGAGCGGCCTGCTCGTATTCTACCCGGCTTTTTTGCAGTTTTCTGTCCCACTCGGCCAATTCTTTTGCGTAATTTCCCTGTGAAGAGCCAAGATCTCTGGCGTAGCGGATTTCAACCGGACAATTAAGACCGAATTCACTGCGAATGATACCGGAAATAACCTCCCTCGTTTTTCCGATCTCAAAAAGGCGCAGACTTTCATCCTCATATGGCAGTTCAAGTAAAAGCGCCCCGTCCCGCAACTCCGCCCGATAGGAGGTGAAAAATCCGCGTGCCACCACGCCGATCCTCTGAGCTTCTTCCAAAACTTCCGGAATATACTCCTTATCAAAAAAAGAAGCCGGATAGCGCGGCAAAATCCGCACCATTGAAAGATCATAGGTGCGGGCGATCTCCTCTTCGATTTTATAAAGTTCCCTTTTCGGTTTCGGAACCGGGAAAAAGGCGCTGACCTCAATCATGCGCCTTTCTTTATCCGCCCGCAGGCCGATATCGGTGGCCTCTTTCAGCCAAGCGACCTGTGGCGCGGTAAACGAATGCCTTTGAAATATTTCAATCAGCGTTTTGCCCGCCATTTTTTTCTTCCTTTGCTTTCATTTCTTTGACGGCCGCAATCAGCCGAGGGATGATTTCATCCTCCGGGATTTTTGATAAAATCTTCCCGTGAGAAATCATCAGTGCTTCCCCGTTTCCGCCGCAGATGCCAATGTCGGCGTTCCCGGCCTCGCCCGGCCCGTTGACAGGACAACCCATCAACGCCACACGGATGGGAAAATCCAACAGATTTTCGGCTTTTGCCGCTTCTTCAAAGCGGGCGGAAAGCTCTATCAAATCAATTTTTGTGCGGCCGCAGGTGGGGCAACTGACAATGTCCATGCCGCGCTGCCCCTGGATTGAGAGGGCATTTAAAATCTCTTTGGCCGCCGCGATCTCGGCCACCGGATCTTCGGTCAGCGACACGCGGACGGTATCGCCGATGCCCTGGGCAAGAAGCGCTCCGATACCGATTGCGCTCTTGATGCGCCCCCGCTCCCGACCGCCGGCCTCCGTTACGCCGAGGTGAAGCGGAAACGGACAGCGTTCGGCCAGCATCCGGTTGGCCGCGATCATGGTGGCCACCTCGGAAGCTTTGATGGAAACGATGATATCCGTAAAATCAAAATCCGTCAGTAACCGGATATGATATAAAGCGCTTTCAAGAAGCGCTTCGGGAGTCGGCGCCCCGTATTTTGCCAAAATCTCTTTTTCAAGCGAGCCGCCGTTGACGCCGATTCGAATGGGAATCTTGCGCTCCCGGCAGGCACGACAGACGGCCCGGACATTCTCGCGCGAGCCGATATTGCCGGGGTTGATGCGGATTTTGTCCGCGCCACGCTCGGCGCAAAGCACGGCCAAACGATAGTCAAAATGAATATCCGCCACCAGCGGCATTCCGGGATCCGCCTCTTTGAGGCTAAAAAGCGTTTCGGCCGCCGCCGCATCCGGCACGGTCATACGAACGATGTCGCAACCGGCTTTTTTGAGCGCCTGCATCTGCGCCAGCGTACCGGCAAAATCGTGCGGATCGGTATTGGTCATGGACTGAACGGAAATCGGCGCCCACCCGCCCACCGTCAGCGAACCGACCCGGATGGCGGCGGTCTTTCTTCTTATCTCGTTATAGTTCATTTTGTAAACAGCCCGACCACATCTTTGCAGGCCACTACGATCATGATGGCAAGCAGGATCATAAGCCCGGCAAAGTGAATATATCCTTCCACATTTTTATTGACCGGCCGCCGGAGTACCGCTTCGACCAGTAAAAAGAGTAGCCGTCCGCCGTCCAGCGCCGGGATCGGCAACAGGTTGAAAACACCGAGATTGATGGTAATGACAATGACCAGATAAAGCAGCGTAGAAGCTCCGCTCTTGGCAGCTTCCCCGATCTCCTTGGTGATACCGACTGGGCCGCTGACGGCGTTAAAGCCAAAGCGCCCGCGCAAAAGGTCAAAAAGCTGATCATAAATCATTTTAACGGTAGAAACCGACCGGAACCAGCTATGCTTCAGCACCCGTGAAAAAGTCGGCTTTTCCCCATAGACCCGAAAATCCGGAGAGCCGAAACGGATCCCTTCCGTTTCCATACCGGGGAAAGTGACATTTTGCAAAGTGACCTTTTCCCCGTTCCGCTCAACCACCAGCGTAAGGGGTTCGTATCCCTGATTCAGAATTTCATAAACCAGTTCGTTTCCGGTATGCACCCGCACACCGTTTACCGAAATCACCCGGTCTTCCAACTGAAGGCCCGCGGCCGGACTGGTTGCGTTTTCGTCAAATTCGCCGATTGTGGTTCCTGCCAACCGCCCACTGGTCGATACCAACAGGATCATCAGCAGAAAACCCAGCAAAATATTCATCAGCGGACCGGCACAGACAATCAATATCCGTTGCCAAACCTTTTTATTCCCGAAAGCCTCCGGCCGGTCCGATTCTTCATCCTCACCGACCATACTGCAAAATCCGCCGATCGGCAAAGCACGGACAGAATAAGCCGTGCCGGTCTTTTTACTGCTTTTTGAAAAAATTTTCGGCCCCATGCCGATGGCAAATTCGTTGACGCCCACGCCAAAGGCGCGCGCCATCAGAAAATGACCCAATTCGTGAATCATCACCAGCACGCCGAAAATAAAAATGGCCAACAGAATATAAAGAATAGTGGACATAAGAGTTCCTTTCGTTAAAGCATGGCTTTTGCGCGTTCGCGCGCCTCTTTGTCAATGTCCATGATGGCATTCAGTGTTTGGGCTTTCGCGGCGTGCGGCAGATCGGCCGTCACGCGGGAAAGAATTTCGAAAATACGGAGAAACGGGATTTTTCCGGCAAGAAAAGCCGATACCGCCACTTCATTGGCTGCATTGAGCGCGGCCGGCGCGCCTCCGCCCCGCGTCAGCATCTCACGGGCCAGCGTCAGGGTCGGAAAGGTTTCGGTATCCGGTTTTTTAAAAGTCAGAGATCCGATCTTTGAAAGATCCAGTTCCGGAATGACCGCCTCGGTGCGCACCGGCGCAGTCAGCGCGTATTGCACACAAAGCCGCATGTCCGGCACGGACAGTTCCGCAATCACGCTGTTGTCGCAAAATTCCACCATGGAATGTACAATGCTTTCCCGGTGGACCAACACCTCGATATTTTCTGGCTTCACGGCGAAAAGATGCGCGGCTTCGATCACTTCAAAGCCTTTATTCATGAGCGTCGCGCTGTCCACGGTAATCTTGGCACCCATTTGCCAGGTCGGATGAGCGAGCGTGTCGCGAACGGTCACGCCCGAAAGTTCTTCTCTGGTTTTCCCAAAAAACGGCCCGCCGGACGCAGTCAGAATCAGTTTTTTGATTTCTTTTCCGGTCCCGGCCCGGAGCGATTGAAAGATAGCCGAATGTTCGCTGTCTACCGGCGTGATACGAAGTCCGCGCCCGGCCGCTTTTTTTATGACCAATTCACCGGCCACTACAAGCGATTCTTTGTTGGCCAGTGCCAGATGGAGCCCGGCATCCAGGGCGGAAAGCGTCGGAAGAAGTCCCGCCTCGCCCACAATGGCATTGAGCGCAAAATCGGCCGGCGTTTCGGCGATCATCTCAAGGATGCCATCCGCACCGCCGTATACCTTTACACCCGTGCCCATGAGTTCAGTCCGGAGCATCCGGGCCGCCTCGCAGTCGGCCATGGCCACCGCGCGAACACCCAGAAGGCGCGAAAGCTCGGCCACTCTTTTGTAGTTTTTGTTTGCGGAAAGTGCGACAACCGGAATTTTTTGCCGCAGGGCAACATCTACCGCCTGTTCTCCCACAGAACCGGTTGCGCCCAGAAGAATAAGACGCGGAAATTCAAATGCGGTATTTTCCATCAGTTTTCCTCAGCTGAAAAGCGGAAAGCAGAAATTGAGAAGCAACACCAGAAGCGTAACGGCCATGCTGGAATCAAAACGGTCCAGAAGTCCGCCGTGTCCCGGAAGCATCCATCCGAAATCCTTGACACCCTCTTCCCTTTTGATGGCCGACATGATAAGGTCTCCGATCTGCGAAACCACACCGATGAAAATGCCGCCGATCGCCAACACCGGGTAATTTGGCGTGACATCAAAGCAACGACCGACAATAAGACCGTAAATGAACCCGGTCAGCGCACAGAAAACCAGTCCGCCGACGGCGCCTTCCACCGTTTTTTTGGGGCTGACCTGCGGGATGAGTTTGTGCTTGCCGAACAACCGGCCGCAAAAATAAGCAAAAGAATCCGTCACCCACGAGAAAACAAACGGAATGAGAAAGAGAAAACGCCCGGCTTTTCCCTGGTCACGCAAAAAGATCACCGCGCTGTCCGCACCGATGATATAAAAAGCCGTCATAAAGGCCAGCGCGATTTTGCCCATATTTTCTTTCCCGAAATGAAAAACAATTACGCCGAAAAGCCAAATGGCGATGAGCAAAGCCGCCAAAATGGCAATACGAATGAAAAGTTCTTCCCGCTGGTAAAGGACCCGCGTCAGCATCGGGAACGCAAATGCCGCCACATACAGCGGCAGACTGACAAAAAGATTGCCCGTGAGTTTCAGACAATTGAGCAACTCCCACACCGAAACCAGCGAGATTAGTGAAAAAAGGAGCGGGAAAAGGTAATTGAGCGGGTTCGCGAGGCCTACCGGTTCCGAAAACCAAAAAAACGGAAAAATGCCGGCTATGGCGATCACGGCGGTCAAAATGCGCTTTTTCATATAGAATTCCTCCGGGCACTTAATACTTATACGCCGCCATAACGCCGTTTCCGCAACCGGAAATCGGCAATGGCCGCATCCAGATCCTCCGGCCTAAAATCCGGCCAGAGCGTATCTGTGAAATAGAGTTCCGCATAGGCGATCTGCCAAAGCAGAAAATTTGAAATCCGGTAATCTCCGCCGGTGCGGATGAGCAGATCCGGATCGGGCGCGCCATGGGTATAAAGCGCTTCTTCAAACTGCTCGGCGGTCACTTCCCGCGCGCCGCTGCTTGTCAGACGGTTGCAGGCATGAAGAATGTCATCCCGTCCGCCGTAATTGAAAGCAATCTGCAACACACGGCTGTGTGCGGCTGTGCGCGCTTCCAGCGCGCACATTCTTTTCATCCTCTTTTCCCCGAAAGGCGTTTTGTCACCCAGAAACCGGATGCAAAAGCGGTATTTCTCCGCATTTTTTTCACATTCCGAAAGATATTGATCCAACAACTTCAGAATGGAATCGACTTCCTTTTGCGGGCGCTTCCAGTTTTCAGTGGAAAAAGCATAAAAGGTGAGGTAAGAAACATTCAGTTTTTCGGCATGGCTGAGTATCCGTTGAAGGGCCTTGACGCCAAAACGGTGCCCGTACTCACGGGGCATATTTCTTTTTTTAGCCCATCGCCCGTTTCCGTCCATGATAAAGGCGATGTGGTTCGGCATAGGGCCGAGTTCAGTTGTTTTATCCATTTTTGCACCGGAAAAGAGCGGGCGGAAAGTCTCCTCTCGGTCTCTCCGCCCGGCTTATCAGATTACCATGATGTCGGCCTGCTTTTTCGTCACGGCCGCGTCAACCATTTTAATATACTTGTCAGTAAGATCCTGCACCGATTTTTCGGAAGCTTTTTCCTCGTCTTCGGTCATCTCACTGTCCTTTTTCATTTTTTTGATAAGGTCATTGGCATCCCGGCGGATGTTCCGGATGGCAACCTTGGCTTCTTCGCCGAATTTGGAAACCTGACGGCAAAGCTCTTTGCGACGCTCTTCGGTCAGCTGCGGAAAAGCAAGACGGATGACCGAGCCGTCGTTGGTCGGCGTGATTCCGACATCCGAGGCCAGGATTGCTTTTTCCATGGCCTTGAGTGTAGAAGCGTCATAGGGTTTGATCACCAGTGTGCGGGAATCGGTGGCACGGATATCCGCCATGCTGTTCAGAGGCGTCGGAGACCCGTAGTATTCAAAAGAAACCCGGTTGAGCACCGCGGCATTGGCAAGGCCAGCCCGGATGGTATCAAAATTGCCCTCCAGAGTCAGGATGGTTTTGCTCATTTTTTCGTCAAATTCTTTGGTGTTCAGCTTCATACTTTCTTCTCTCTTTCTTTAAATTAACTGTGCAGTTCGGTTCCGATGTGTTCGCCCATGACCACGCGATAGATGTTCTCCGGATCGCTCAGCGCAAAGGCATAACAGCGGATATTGTTTTCCATACAGAAGGTGGTGGCCGAAAGATCCAGCGCCTTCAGTTCTTTTTCCAGCACTTCTTTATAGGTCACTTCGTCATAGCGTCTGGCCGTGGGGTCTTTCCGGGGATCGGCCGTGTAGATGCCGTCAATATTTTTGGCCATCAGCACAGCGTCCGCACCGATTTCGGCCGCGCGGAGCACCGCCGCCGTATCCGTGGAGAAAAAGGGCTGGCCCAGACCGCAGGCGAAAATAACGGTTTTCCCGGCCGCAAGCGCTTCGTTTGCGGCATTTACCGTAAATGTCTCGGTAAAAGCCTGCATTTCCACCGCGCTCATGACCGTGGCACAGAGCCCCGCCCGGCAAAAAGCGTCCCGCAGTGCCAGAGCGTTGATGGCCGTGGCCAACATACCCATGTGATCGGCTTCTTTCCGATCCATGGCGGTTCCCTGCCGGCCGCGCCAGATGTTTCCGGCGCCAACGATCACGCCGATCTCGACGCCCGCCGCGCGGCAGCGGCAAAGCACCTTGGCAACACGGTCAATAAACTCAAAATTAAGAATCTGGCCGTCCTTGCCGGAAAGCGCTTCGCCGGACAGTTTGAGCAGAACGCGTTTGTATTTCGGAGTCGTCATGCACATACCTCTTATAATCTATATTACTTTCTTCTCTATTTTAAACTATTTTTATAATTTTGTAAAGAGTAAAAACGAAAAACACGCAAAAAAATCCCGGTGCGTGAATCCGCACCGGGATTTTTTAAGGCAATATCAGTTATGACCGGACAACTTTAAGATTTCATCCACAAAGTTGTCCTCTTTCTTTTCAATGCCTTCGCCCTTCTCGTAGATGTCAAAGGAGACGATCTTGATCGTGGCGCCCAGTTCCTTTTCGGTATTCTTGGTGTACTGGCCGACCGTGATGCTGTCTTCTTTTATATAAGCCTGTTCGACAAGGCAGACTCTCTCGTAGAACTTGCCCAGACGGCCGGAGACGATCTTTTCCAGAATCGCATCGGGCTTGTTGGCGTTCTTCGGATCGTTCTTCATCTGCGCGACAAGCACAGCCTTTTCCTCGGCAACCGCAGAAGCAGGCACATCGGAAATGTTGACATACTGGGGCGGATTGCCGGCAGCCACCTGCAGTGCGATGTTCTTGGCATAAGCCGCGAACTCAGGCTTGGCGGCAGTGGCGGCATCGGTATCAAACTTCACCACGACGCCGGTCGTGCCAAAGCCGTGGATATAGGAAGAAGTGATGCCCTTGATGATCACGAAACGGCGAATCTGCAGATTCTCTTTGATCATCGCGATTTTTTCAATGAGTGCCTTCTGAACCGTTTCTTCGGTGCCGTTATAGGGGACTTCCATCAGTTCGGCAACCGTTGCGGGCTGCTTTTCAATAAGGGTAGCAAGCACACCGGTCACGAATTCCTTGAAAGCATCGCTCTTGGCGGCAAAATCGGTTTCGGAATTGACCTCGACCATGGCGGTCACACCGTCTTTGGTCATGATGTCCACGCGGCCCTCGGCGGCAATGCGGCCGGCCTTCTTTTCCGCAGTGGCAAGACCCTTTTCACGCAGGATCTTGACGGCTTTCTCCATATCGCCTTCGGCTTCTACCAGCGCTTTTTTGCAATCCATCATGCCAAGGCCGGTCTGTGCGCGCAGGGCGGCAACATCTTTTGCTGTAATCGTAGCCATGTTTTTTCTCCTTTTTTGTGAATTACTCAGCGCCTTTTTCTGTTGCGGCAGCTTCCTCAGCGGCGGGCGCTTCGGTCTCGGCTTCGGCAGTCTGCTCGCCCTGTTTGCCCTCGATCACAGCGTCTGCGATGACAGAGGAGATCAGTTTGATGGCGCGGATGGCGTCATCGTTGCCGGGGATGATATAATCTGCATCGTCCGGGTCGCAGTTGGTATCCACAATGGCGATAACCGGAATGTGGAGTTTCTTGGCTTCCAGCACGGCATTGCGCTCTTTGTGAGGATCCACAACAAACACGGCGGAAGGCAGAGCGGCCATGTTCTTGATACCGCCATAGCTCTTTTCCAGATCAAAAATCTCTTTCTGCTTGCCGGCCACTTCCTTCTTGGGAAGCAGATCGAAAGTGCCGTCCTCCTGCATCTTGGTCAGGCTGTTGAGACGGGCGATGGATTTCTTGATGGTCTTGAAGTTGGTCATCATGCCGCCCGGCCAACGGACATTGACATAGTACATACCGCAACGGGTAGCCTCTTCTTTGATGGCGTCTGCGGCCTGTTTCTTGGTACCGACGAAAAGGATGGTGCCGTTATTGGCGGAGAGGTCACGCACAAAAGCGTAGGATTCCTCAAATTTCTTCACGGTCTTCTGCAGGTCAATGATATAGATCCCGTTGCGTTCCGTGAAGATGTATTCCTTCATTTTCGGGTTCCATCTTCTGGTGTGGTGTCCGAAATGAACACCGGCTTCAAGTAGTTGTTTAATGGTAATGACTGACATTCTTATGTCCTCCTTCGGTTTTTTCCACCACGGGCGGCGTCCTACCGTTTCTGGCACCGAAAACGCCTGCTTTTTCCGTGTGTGAATTTTCGCTTGTTTACCACACAAGCCTTGATATTATATCATAATGTCCGACCTAATGCAACACAAAATTCCGAGTTTACATTTTTTTTACATTTTCAAGATGCTCTCGTTTTAAAAAGGGGTTAAAGCGCCGCAATATGAAGTTCTCCGTCCCGCACGCTGACTGAGGCGTGCGTGATGCTCTTCTGATAATCGGCAATGATTTTTTCGGCCAGCGCGTCCTCCACATGATCCTGGATATACCGGCGCATATTCCGGGCACCGAATTTGTGGGAATAAGAACGGGTGGCGATGAGCGAAAGCGCGTCTTTTGTGAAAGAAAGTGTGATTCCCCGCTCCGCCAGCGCCGTTTTCAGTTCATTCATCATAATGCCCGCGATACGGGAGAAATCCGCTTCATCCAGTGAACGGAAAGTGATTACCTCGTCCACCCGGTTCAGAAATTCCGGGCGCAGGAAGGTGGAAAGCGCCTTTTCGGTGCGCGGATTTTCGGTGGCGTCCTTCTCCGCATCCAGAAAACCGACGGTCGCGCCGGCCCGGTCAGAGCCCGCATTGGTGGTCATAACCAGCACCGTATTTTCAAAATTCACGGTCTTTCCGTGTGCATCGGTAATCCGGCCGTCATCCAGAATCTGCAAGAGAATGTTGAGCACATCCGGATGCGCTTTTTCGATTTCGTCAAAAAGAACCACGGAATAAGGCCGGCGACGAATCTTTTCGGTAAGCTGTCCGGCCTCGTCATAGCCGACATATCCGGGGGGAGCTCCGATGATTCTGGAGACCGCATGTTTCTCCATAAACTCCGACATATCCAGCCGGATGAGCGTTTCGGGAGAATCAAAAAGATCGGCGGCCAGCTGTTTGACCAATTCGGTCTTTCCGACGCCGGTCGGACCGGCAAAAATGAAAGAAACGGGTTTCCTTTTATACGAAACTCCCGCACGGTTGCGTTTGACCGCGCGCGCCACCGCCTCAACGGCCGCATCCTGTCCCACGATGTGAGTCTTCAGGCGGTCGCAAAGGCCGTCCAGTTTCTTATATTCGTTTTCGCTGATGGTCGCGGCAGGAATCCCTGTCCAGACCTCGATAACCTTGGCCAGTTCTTCTTCGCTCATAATGACCTGACCGCAGGCCGGCTCGATTTCGGAAAGTCTGGCCGAGAGTCTGAGGTCGGCCGCTTTGAGGTTGGCCAGCTCTTCATAAAGGCTCTTGTCTTCCTCCGGCGCATCGGCTTGCTTGGCCTCGATTTGTTCCTGCCTGTCCTTATTCTTTAATAATTGTTCTCTTATTTCGTAACTTTCGTTCAAAACAGCAGAATTGAGCGAAAGATTGGCCGCCGCTTCATCCAAGAGGTCAATGGCCTTGTCCGGCAGATAGCGGTCCGTAATATAGCGCTCCGAAAGCACAACAGCACGGGTGAGGATCTCATCCGGAATTTTGACGGAATGGAAATTTTCATAATAGTGTTTGATGCCGCGAAGCATTTCTACCGTGTCAGCAAGCGAGGGCTCGTTTACCGTAACAGGCTGAAAACGGCGTTCCAACGCGCTGTCTTTTTCGATATATTTCCGGTATTCGTTAAGCGTCGTTGCGCCGATGATCTGCACTTCGCCACGCGACAGAGCGGGCTTTAAAATGTTTGCGGCATTAACGCTTCCCTCCGATTCGCCGGTGCCGACGATGTTGTGCACCTCGTCAATGACCAGAATCACATTTCCGGCATCGGTTACTTCCTTGAGAAGCCCCAGCACGCGGGATTCAAACTGGCCACGGAACTGCGTGCCGGCCACCAGCGCCGTCAGATCCACCAGAAAGACTTCTTTTCCCTTCAACTTGTACGGTACATTGTTTTCGGCAATGCGCTGGGCCAGCGCCTCTGCGATCGCGGTCTTGCCGACGCCGGGCTCACCGATAAGACAGGGATTGTTTTTTTGCCGGCGGCAAAGAATCTGGATCACGCGGGAAAGTTCGCGTTCCCGCCCGACGATCCGGTCCAACTTTCCTTCTGCGGCGCGCCGAGTCAGATCCCGGCAGTAGGTGTCAAGATATTTTCTCTTTTTCTCAGGAGTCGTTTTGTCAGGATTTTTTGCGGACGAAGAGTCCTTTTTCTGCCCGGCATTTTGTTCCGGTTTCCCCAAAAGACCGCTCTCCCGAAAAATTCTCGGAAAGTCAATGGCCGGTGCGCCGCCGTCCTCTCCGTCCTCTCCGTTGCTGGGCAGATCGGCGTTGGAGAGCAATCCGCTCAGTTCTTCCTCCACATTTTCCAGTTGTTCGGGCGTGATGCCGAGTTTCCCCATGACATTGCCCATCATCTGATCGGTCGGAAGGCCGAGTTCACCCGCGCACTTGATGCAAAATCCTTCGGTTTTCCGTTCGCCGTTTTCTACCTTGGTCACAAAAACAGTTGCCACCCGCTTGTGGCATCTGGAACACATCACCATTATTTACGGTTCTCCTTTCTCCATCGTGTTTTTCTTCAACTGGTTTGATATTCTGGAATAGCAGATCATATAGCTGACAAACACCGCCAGCATCAACAAAAGCGACAGACACCACAAAGCCAGGGTCAATGCCGGATACGGCATCTCGGTAAGACCGCGCCAGCGGAAGAAAAGCGTGAGAGCGACTGCCGCATAAAAGACGGTGATCGCGGCTTTTCCGTACCAATGGCTGACGGCAATGAATTTTTGCGTGCGGAACATAAAAATGCAGAAAATCCACTGAATCACTTCTTTCAGAATAAACGGAAGAACAAGCAGAAACGGCAGATAGCCGGCAATGGCAAAGCAGATCAGCGCCGCGAATTGCATCAGTTTATCTGCCAGCGGGTCAATAATTTTCCCCAAATTGCTGACCCACCCGTTCCGCCTGGCCAGATAACCGTCCAGCACATCGGTGACGCCGGCCAGTAAAAAAGCCGCAAGCGCCCAAAGCGGCTTTTTATAAAAAAACAAAATCACAAAAGCGGCCACCAGTAAAAATCGAAAACCGGTTAGAATATTCGGAATGTTTTTCAAATCGGCGTTCTCCTTTCAGTCATCTGTCAGAATGCGAAGTGCCTGTGCAGGATAAAAAACGCGGACGCCGCCGGTGGCGGGTGCCAACCCTTGCGCTTCACTGCCGCAATCAAAGACCAACCGCACCGCGCCGTCTTTTTTCCGAATCGCCGTAATCTGCTCGTTTCCAAGCACAAAAAGCGTATCTTCCGAAAGGCGAAGCGCACGGACCGTACCGCTGAATTCGTGTTTCAGTTTGACCTTTCCGCGTTTATTCAGGAAAAGGATTTCTCCCTCCCCGCTGAAACGGTCTTTTTCAAGCGCGACCAACAGACCGTCCGGAGAAATCCAGCAGGCCATCGGCCGACCCTGAAGCGATTCGTTATGCCGGATCTTTCCGTTCAGCGTAATGCTGTAAGCATCGCTTTCGGTCAGTACGGCAAGCGTGGTGTTTCCGGTAAACCCTGCCGCAAGCGGATAGCCGTAAAGCAGGAGAGAAGTTTCTTTTTCCTTTCCGCCCACCCGGAAAATATCCAAAACGGTTCCTGCCGAGCCGACCCCAAGGAGCGCCACATATTTCCCGTTCGGCGAAAGAACGGCGCTGACGGTCACACTGGCGCGGCCAAAGGACATGACCGGCATGAAATTGCTGTCATACACCAGTACACGGGACAGTGTTTCCTTTGACGCCGTGATAAGCGAAAAATAACCGGCATCCGACATAAAGCCGGACAAAATAGGATATTCACATTGTCCGCGATAAAGTTCCGTATATGCGTCACAGATCAAAAAATCCGTTCCGCCGTAATCGTAAAACAAAATATAACTGTCGGAAACCGAAAGGCGCGGCGTTTTCATCTGAAAATCCACGCGCAGAAGCAGACTGCCGTTGGCAGCATAGATTTCCGCACCGGAAACGCCGGCCGAAACCACACCGCCGCGATAGGCATCCTGCACGGTCTCCCCGGAAAGGTAGGTATAGTAAATGTTTCGGTCGTTTTCATCGGCCAGCGCCGTCATCGCGCCAAGATCCCGGTTGAAACCGAAAAATCCCTCATAGGTAAAGGCGTCATAGCGTACCGAAAGAAACGCGATGGCAAAAAGCAGGGTGAGCGCCAGAAAAATTCGGGAAGCAAGGCGAAACCGCCCCGCAGTTGCCTGCCAATAATCCGTCGCAGAAACACTTTCTTCCGTTCCGGCCGGTGGCAGGACGGCCTGTTCTTTTTTAGGTTCGTTTTCATTCATGACCAAGACCTCCGCTTTTTTTGTCAGAACTGTAAAAAACACGGTCCAGATAAAGTCCCATGGCCGGTGCGGTCATTCCCATGCGGGTCCTGTCGCCTGCCGCCAGAGCCGCTTGGATCTCTTCCGGCGAAATACTGCCCCGAGCGGCTCCGAGCAATGTCCCGGCCATGATCCGTACCATGTGATATAAAAAGCCGTCCGCCCGCACCCGGAAAGAAACAAGATGACCCTTTCGCTGCACCCGGACGCCGAAAACTTCCCGTATGCTGTCTTCTTCCTTTGTGTCGGCGCCCTTATCCCGCAACGCCGAAAAATCCCGTTTCCCGACAAAGCATCCGGCCGCGGCCCGCATGGCTGCAAGCGCCGTTTCATTAAGCGGCGGGTGCACCGGAAAAGCTCGTCCCTCCCAAAAAGGATCCCGCTCGGCGCCATCATAAAACAGATATTCATATTCTTTGGCCACGACATCATACCGGGGATGAAAATCCTCCGGCACTTCCTTGGCGGACAGCACCGAAATATCGGCCGGAAGGTGTGCGTTCATTGCGCGCGGAATACGGGAGACCGGAATCGCCGTGGGCAAGGCGTTGCTTCCTTTTTGGGTTACGGCCGCCACAAATCCTCTTGCGTGCACACCGCTGTCGGTGCGGCTACACCCAACGATGTCACAGTCAAAGCCGAAGACCGAGAGGGCCGCCCGGTTGAGCATCTCCTGCACCGACACACCGTTTTTCTGCACCTGATAGCCGTGATAGGCCGTGCCGAGGTAGGCAACCGTCAGCAGCGCCTTCATGACACAACCGTATATCCGTAACCGAGCCGGTTCAGCAAAACAAGGCCGGTTCCGAAAAGCACAAAGCAAAAAAGCCAAACAAAGTCCCGCGCGTGCAGATGCGAAATCGTCATGCGGGTTCTCCCCTGCCCGCCCCGGTAACAGCGACATTCCATAGCCAGTGCCAGTTCTTCCGCGCGGCGGAAAGCCGAAACCAGCAACGGAATGAGAATCGGCACCAGTGCCTTAGCGCGCCTGATAAGTCCGCCGTTTGAAAAATCCACGCCGCGCGCCTTTTGCGCATTCATGATTTTATAGGTTTCTTCCGAGAGCGTCGGAATAAACCGTAGCGCGATGCTGGTCATCATGGCAAATTCATGTACCGGAACATGCAGTACGCGAAGCGGAGAAAAAAGCCGTTCCAGAGCGTCTGTCAGCGCAATGGGCGTGGTGGTATAGGTCAAAAACAGGCTGGTTGCCAACACCAGCGTGATGATCCGCACCAGCATGAAAACGGCGCTGTAAATGCCTTCCAATGTGATCTTGAGCCGCCAGAAGCTCAAGAGCACGGTTTCACCTCTGGCAAAAAAAAGATTTAAAACCGCCGTGAAAAGCATGATAAAAATGAGCGGTCGGAGTGCGCGGATAATCATCCGGAAAGGGATTCGGCTCAGCAAAGTCAGGAAAAGCGCCGAAAGGAGCAAGGCGCCGAAAGCCAGCACATTCTTGCAAAGAAAGGTACACACAATGTAGAGCACCGACAGAATTACTTTCATGCGGGCATCCATTTTGTGCAGAGGTGAATCGGCAGGATAATACTGCCCGAACGCGATATTTTTCATAAATCAGCAGAAATCCTTTACCGAAATAGAGGCAGAATCGCCGCAAGGGCGGCATCCACCGTGTAGATATTTTCCGGAATACCGGAAACGCCCAGTTTGCGCAGGAAAAGGGCCAGATGCGTGATCTGCGGGACATCCAATCCCACCGAGGCGAGCTGTTCCGCGTGAGAGAAGACTTCATCGCGCGTGCCGGAAAGAAAGACTCCGGCGTGCGCCATCACCACGATCTCATCGCAAAAAGCGGCCATATCTTCCATGCTGTGGCTGACGATCAGCACCGTTGCGCCGGTGGTCCTGGCATAATTCCGGATGGCGCCGAGAATGCTGTCCCGCCCACGCGGGTCAAGCCCCGCCGCCGGTTCGTCCAGCACCAGTACTTCCGGGCGCATGGCCATGACGCCGGCAATAGCCGCCCGGCGTTTCTGCCCGCCGGAAAGATCAAAAGGAGAAGCCGACAATTCAGCCTCTGTCAGCGAAACCAATTCCGCCGCGTCTCTGACGCGGGCGGCGATCTCCGCTTCCGGGAGACCCATATTTTTCGGACCGAACGCGATATCCGCCCGGACGGTTTCTTCAAAGAGCTGATATTCCGGATATTGCATGACCACACCCACACGGAAACGGATCTCGCGCATCCGTTTCGGATTTTGCCAGATGTCCTCCCCGTTCAGCAACACACGGCCGGAAAGCGGCCGCTCGAGGCCGTTGAGAAGCTGTACGATGGTGGATTTACCCGAACCGGTATGCCCGATCAACCCGGTAATAGAGCCCTTTTTCACAGAAAAGGAAACATCTTTCAGCGCCTGCACCTCAAAAGGAGTGCCTTTCCCGTAAATATAAGATACATTTTCAAGCGCGATGGCAGGCATCGCTGTCAATGACTCAGGCATTTTCTTTCTCCTTCAGAGCGCGATAGATCAATTCGGCGCAATCGCGGGCCGTAACGGGTTCGCCCGGCAATGAAACGCCCGCCTTTCGCAATGCGTGTAGCAGCGAGGTGCACTGCGGTACATCCAGACCGCACCCGGAAAGCTCCTCGGCACGCGCGAAAATCTCCGCGGGACAACCGTCCATCCGGATCTTTCCGTCATCCAGTACGATCACCCGGCCGGCACGGGCGGCCTCGTTCATATAATGCGTGATGGAGATGATGGTAATGCCCCGTTCACGGTTGAGTTTTTCAAGAGTCTCAATCACCTCCCGGCGCCCTGCCGGATCCAGCATGGAAGTGGCCTCATCCAGGATCATACAACTGGGTTGCATGGCCAAAATCCCCGCAATGGCCACACGCTGTTTCTGCCCGCCGGAAAGCCGGTGCGGCTCATGTTTTTTGTACCCGGTCATCCCGACCACTGCCAGCGCGTCGTCCACACGGCGGCGGATCTCCTCGCTCGGAACGCCGAGATTTTCCGGCCCGAAGGCCACATCCTCCTCCACGACCGTTGCCACCAGCTGATTGTCCGGATTCTGAAAAACCATGCCGACTTCCCGCCGGAGCGCGTAAAGATCATCTTCGGTCATATCCGGCGAGGTCAGTTCTTTTCCGGCCACAACAAGTTTGCCGAGATCCGGCGTGAGAATCATATTGAACAGTTTGGCCAGCGTGGATTTCCCGGAACCGTTATGCCCCAGAACAGCCACATATTCTCCCTTTTGAATATCCAGAGTCACACCGCGAAGGACTTCTTTTCCCTGAATACTGCCGTCCGGGGCGGTATCCCGATAGGAAAAAAACAGATTTTCCGCGTGTATATAGGCGTTTTCGCTCATTTTGCTCTCTTTCTGTTCTCAAACGATCAAAGTTCCCAGCGGGCGCTGGCGCCGCAGGGCAGATAGGCCCCGGTTTCGCTCACGCGAAGCCCAAGTTCCTCTGCGCGGCACTTTCCGCCAAAGCGGGCGGCCACCCTCAGGTTCAGAAGATAATTCATGGCCAACGGCGAAATGCCGGTGGTATAAGAGTTGATCAGGAAAAACAGCGGCTCGTCCGAAAGAAGCGAGGCGCAAAGCCCCACCAATTCATCCACGCAGTCCTCCAGTTTAAACACCTCGCCCGAAGGCCCGCGGCCATAGGAAGGCGGATCCATAATGACCGCCTCATAGCGATGTCCGCGTTTGATTTCGCGCTCCACAAATTTTTTGCAGTCATCCACAATGTATCGGATCGGCGCATCGGCAAGACCGGAAAGCCGCGCGTTTTCCTTGGCCTGCGCTACCATGTTCCGCGCCGCATCCACATGAACCACACTGGCTCCGGCCTCGGCCGCCGCCAGCGTGGCGCCGCCGGTATAAGCAAAAAGATTCAGCACCCGGACAGGCCGTCCGGCAGTTTTGATTTTCTCCGAAAACCAATCCCAGTTGGCCGCCTGTTCCGGGAAAAGACCCGTATGTTTGAAACCCATGGGACGAATCAGAAAAGTGAGGCCGCGATAGCCGATCTGCCAGTGTTCCGGCAAACGATTCCCGCGCCATCCGCCGCCGCCCGCACTGGAGCGGTGATAGGTGGCGTCCACCTTTTTCCAGAGCGGATGTTTTTTCGTTTCCTTCCAGATCACCTGCGGATCCGGACGAACCAGAATATATTTTCCCCAGCGTTCCAGGCGCTCGCCGTCTGAGGTATCCAGCAATTCATAATCCTGCCAATTTTCCGATGTGAACATGATTCCTCCGAGTTTTTACTGATTGAAATAGCGGCCGATCCGGGAAGCACCGCAATGCGCGTGACAAATGGCAATGGCAAGCGCGTCCGCCGTATCGTCCGGCTTTGGCGGCTTTTTCAGTTCCAGGATATTTGTTACCATGGAAATGATCTGTTTTTTTTCGGCCAATCCGTAACCGACCACCGCCTGCTTGACCTGCATAGGCGTATATTCCGCAATCGGAATTCCCTTTTGCGCTCCGCACAAAAGAACGATGCCGCGCGCTTCCGCCACCCGGATCCCGGTGGTAATGTTGTTGGTAAAAAACAACTCTTCCACCGCCATTTCGTCCGGGTGAAAGTGATCGATAATCTGCGTGAGTGTGGTATAAATCTGCGACAGACGCGCTTCGGTCCTGGTGCCGGCAGGCGTCTGGATAGAACCGTATCCAAGCGGACGGAACCGCCCTGCCTCATAGGAAAGAACGCCCCACCCCACAATGGCAAGGCCGGGATCTATGCCCAAAATAATCATCGTTTTTCCTCATTTTACATATTAAGCCATTATATTTATGATATTATAACACAAACCTGCGCCCGTGTCAAAGTTTTTTTCGCTTTTTTAAAAAATATCCCGAAGTGTTTACAATCAGAAAAAAATATGGTATACTGAAATGAACTTTCAAAAAGGAGGAGCGCCGTATGCAGATTCTCAAACTCGTCCCCGGCCAGACGGCCGAGCTCAAAAAAAAGCATCCCTGCGGAAATGCGCTTTTCCGGATCGTGCGCATCGGTGGCCTATGCCGGATCATCTGCCTTTCCTGCGGGCGGGACATGGAGATTGACCGTGTCAAACTGGAAAAAGCCATCAAACGGCTTTTCCCGCCCGAAAACAATTCAGACGGAAAATAATAAAAAAAAGAACACATTTTTCTTTATATAACCTTTTCGGTTTAAACGGAGGCCTTTTATGTTTCATTATATCAGCGGTCAGCTGACGGTGCTAAAACCGAATTTTGCTGTGATTGAAGCGGGCGGCGTGGGCTACAAACTCACCGTCAGCGGGCAGACGCACACCACGCTGACCGGCGTGGCGAAAGATGAGCCGGTGCGACTTTACACCTATCTTGCCGTGCGGGAAGACGGAATCGAACTTTTCGGCTTTCACAGCGAGGCCGAACTGGATATGTTTTCTTTACTGATTACCGTCCAGGGGGTCGGACCGCGCGCGGCGCTTTCCCTTCTCAGCTCATTCACGCCGGACCGATTGATCCTGGCTGTTTGTACGGACGACCGGAAGTCAATTTCCAAGGCCAACGGCATCGGACCGAAAACCGCCACACGCATCATTCTGGAACTGCACGACAAATTGGCAAACGGCGCTTTTGATGCGCCGGAGATCGGAACTTTCCCTGTTCCGGCCGCACTCTCATCAGAAGCCGGCGGAAAACTGAAGGAAGCCGAAGAAGCGCTTACGGTGCTGGGTTATTCAAGACCGGAGATTGCCAAAGCGTTTTCCGGACTGGATACATCCGCCATCGGCACGGAAGATATCATCCGCGCCGCACTCAAAAAACTGATGAAATAAGGAGGGAGCGCCATGGATTTTAAAAATGATATGGAGGAAGAACTGGATCTGGAAGATCGGATCCTTTCCGCCTCTCCGATCAAAGAAGACCACGACAGCGACAATTCCCTGCGTCCGAAATTTCTAAGCGACTATATCGGCCAGGAAAAAGCCAAGGGAAACCTGAAAGTTTTTATTGACGCCGCCAAAAAGCGCAATGATCCCCTGGATCATGTACTGCTTTACGGCCCTCCCGGACTGGGCAAAACCACGCTTTCCGGCATTATCGCCAATGAAATGGGCACCAATATCCGCGTCACCTCCGGTCCCGCCATTGAAAAACCGGGAGATCTGGCCGCTCTACTAACCAATCTTGCGCCGGGCGACATTCTCTTCATTGATGAAATTCACCGTCTGCCGCGCACCGTGGAGGAGGTACTTTATCCCGCCATGGAAGATTACGCGCTGGATATCATTATCGGTAAGGGCCCCTCCGCACGGAGCATCCGGATCGATCTGCCACATTTTACCCTGATCGGTGCCACGACCCGCGCGGGTCAACTGAGTACGCCTTTGCGGGACCGTTTTGGGGTGGTGCTTAAACTGGAACTGTATACTCCGGAAGAACTGGCGCAAATCGTTACCCGAAGCGCCGGAATTCTGGAGATTCCGATTTCCCCGGACGGTGCCGTTGAAATCGCTTCCCGTTCGCGCGGCACGCCGCGTATTGCCAACCGCTTTTTAAAGCGCGTGCGTGATTTTGCGCAGGTGCACGGAGATGGGGAGATTACCTCTGACATCGCCAACTTCGCGCTCGGAAAACTGGAAGTGGACGCACTGGGGCTGGACAACATCGACCGCCGGATGCTCAGCGCGATTATCAAATTTTACGACGGCGGTCCGGTGGGACTGGATACGCTGGCCGCAACCATCGGCGAAGAAGCCGTGACGCTGGAAGATGTTTACGAGCCCTATCTGATGCAGATCGGTTTCCTTTCCCGCACGCCGCGCGGCCGGTGCGCCACAAAACTGGCATACGACCATTTGGGGCTTCCCTATCGGAATGTGACAAGGCAAGGCGAACAAATCAATTTCTTTGAAAACGATTCCGCGCCAAACAAAAACACCTGAAAAGGCTGTCGCCGACCGGCGACAGCCTTTTCGTTTCCGGAAATAACAGTTTATTATGCAAAGAAAAAAGGAAAAGCAAACAGTGCCCGGCGCATTTTTTCATATATAAGCAGCCTGGTTTCGGCTGGTAGCGGATTTTCCCCGCGACCGCATTCCACAGTAAAAGAAGGCAGATCCAAGGCTTCAATACACCAATCTGTCAACCCGCCGAACGCCGCCAGTCCGACCGGATTTTTTAATTCATATCCGGTCATCCGCTGTAAAATCCGACCGGCGGACAAACATTTGGCCGAGAGATGCTGACCGCAACTGGAATAAATTTCTTCTCCCTGTGTGTGCAGTGTCAAAACGCCCAAAAGATCGGATCTTTCGGCGCGTATCAACCGACAAAGCGCGGCACTCTCCGGTTCGGATTCCGGATATTCACCGCTGTAACGGGTGGGGGCGCCGCAGGGGATGCCCTCTTTTTCTTCCATTGCTTTATATTTCCCAAACCCCGCGTCGTAATTATGATTCAGATCCACGCCGCGCGCATTTGCCTGCCAGCGTGTAAAATCCCCACTGCCGCCATTCATGCCGGTTACGCGGGAAAGAAGCGGATTGTCCGCCCCCGGTCCGTTTACGGAATACTCCACGCCATCCGGGTTGAGCATGGGCACCAATAAAATTTCACGATGCGAAAAAAGAACCGGAACTTTTTGCTCGAAAACCGCACCGCCGCTTTTTTGCAAACGCAGGTATTCCGCGGCAAAATCCATAAGTACGGCGGCACTCACGCTTTCCGCGCCGTGGTGTGCTCCGACATAAAGCACTTTCTTTTTCCCTTCTCCCATGCGAATGAGCGGAATTTTTCGCCCCAAAATGCTGGTTGTCAGCACTTCTGCGCGTACCGCGCCATTGCTCATGAGCATTTCCAGATCGTTTAAAAGCATTCCGTAATCATATCTTTTCATCTTGGCCTACTCCTTCGTTTCTTACAGTTTATGTACGCCGGAAAGAAATGATGAAAAGGATATTGAATTAAAAAATAAAATGTGATATAATGAGCCAAATGGTCGTTTGCCTGCCGCAAATTCTATGCCTGTTGATGAGGTTTTTATGAGTTCAAAAACACTGACAAAACCTATTATTCTTTTTTTCTCCGTCTGCCTTCTTTATGCGGCAGTCCTTTTGCCGCTTTATCACATTTTTCTTTGCGACGCGGTGCTCTCTGCCACGCTTTGGTTGGATCTGTTGGATCTTTTGTGCCGCTGGTGCGAGATCGGGGAGGTCATGCTCTTTTTCGGAACGCTCATTTTCTTTCGGGCACATTACAAAACGGCAGACTGTCAACCGGTCTTCTTTTTGGCCATCGGCGCTTTGCTTTTCAAATACGGCGTTTCCGTGCTCTCGCTCTCGTTGGTTTACGGCTCGCCGAAGAATGTCCGCGGATGGGGCTCCATGGCACTTTCTCTGGTGATTGAAATACTGGAATGCGCGTTGGTGTTCTTTCTTGCGCACAGCCTTATCGGGAAGGCGGAAAGAAAGAGAGACGCATTGCAACGGGCCAAAGCAACGCTCGGATTCGAGGATACTTCTTCCCCTTCCTTTTTGCCGCTTACAAGTCTCTTTGATTTTAAAAACCCGGTTGCGGCCTGCGTCGGTTCCGGTGCGCTATTACCGCTGATTGTCGGTTCACTCTCGGAACTTCTCTCGCAGATTGCCTACTCGCTGGCCGGTGTTCCTTTCCGCCTTTCCGATTTGCCCAGCACACTCCTTTACTGGTTTTTGCTGGTTTTGTTGCCGTCCTTCCTTTCTTATGTCTTCACATTTCTCTGCTTTTCGAAGGTAAAAGAAAAATGAATGCCGATTCGCATGATCTCACAAAAGGCAGTCTGCCGCGCGGCATCCTCCTTTTCAGCCTGCCTCTGATCTTGTCCAACCTTTTACAGGTTCTTTTCAATATGTCGGATGTGGCCGTGGTCGGCCGCTTTGCCGGTGAAATCCCGCTGGGAGCCGTGGGTTCCACCACGATGTTGGTGGGGCTTTTTACAGGCTTTCTCATTGGTGTGGGATGCGGGGTCAATGTGCTGGTCGCCCGTTCGTTTGCGGGGGGTGATCGGGAAGAACTTCGAAGAACCGTCCATTCTTCTTTGCTGATTTCTCTCTTTGTCGGTTTTTTGCTGCTGCTGTTGGGGTTATTCTGCTCCAGACCGATGCTGTTGCTTCTGAACACCAAAGAAGATCTCCTCCCCGGCGCAGTGCTTTATATGAAAATTTATTTTCTCGGGATGCCCGCCATGGCCGTGTATAATTTCGGTAACGCGGTCTTCAGCGCGGTCGGAGACACCAAGCGCCCGCTTTACTATCTGACGGCCGCCGGCTTGCTGAATCTGGGACTGAACCTTTTCTTTGTCATTGTTTGCAGGATGGATGTGGACGGCGTGGCGCTGGCCAGCATCATTTCTCAATATCTTTCCTCTTTTCTCATTTTATTAGCGCTTTTCCGCACGCATGAGCCTTACGGCCTTTCCCTAAAGCATCTGCGTCTCTCCGGCGTATCCGCCAAGGCGATTCTGATACTCGGCCTGCCCGCCGGATTCCAAAACGCTATTTTCCAGATTGCCAACCTCTTTATTCAAAGCGGCGTAAATTCTTTTGACACTCTTGTCGTGGCCGGAAACTCGGCGGCCGCCAATGCCGATACCATCATTTACACCATCATGGCCGCCTTCTACACGGCCGCCTCCAGTTATATCGGGCAGAATTTTGCGGTCGGCGACCGGAATCGCGTCCGAAAAACTTATCTGATTGCAGACGGCTATGCGTTTGCGGCCGGCGCAGTGTGCGGCGCGTTGTTGCTCCTTTTCGGGCGGGAATTTCTCATGCTTTTCACCGACAAAGCGGAAGTGGCCGAGGCGGCTATGCCCCGACTCCGCATCATGGCGTTTTCTTATGCGGTTTCGGCCTTTATGGATAACAGCATTGCCGCCTCCCGCGGGCTTGGTAAAGCTTTTGTTCCGACCATCATTGTCGTGATGGGTTCTTGCGTGTTTCGGATCGCCTGGATCTATACGGTGTTTGCGCATTTTCACACGCTGCTGTCTCTTTACCTGCTTTATATTTTCTCCTGGTCACTGACCGGAATTGCCGAGACGGTCTATTTCATACATTCTTATCGGAAACTGATGCCGAAAGACAAGAAAAGAAAAAAAGAGGATGTCAATTGACATCCTCTTTTTTTATGCTCAAAGATATTTCTTGAGATTTTTGCTGGCTTCTTCCACAGGAAGCGAAGCCGTCATAAAGATATTGATTTCGCGGTCTGCCGTAAGCACAGCCAGTGCGTCGGCCAGTTTTTCCAGATCTTCCTCGCCGCCGCCGCAAATCTTCAATGTATTGTCAAGGAAAAGGTCGGTCACATCATAGTTGCTGGCAAGAATACCGGCAATGAATCCATAAAGTGCCTGCGCGTTGTGAATCTTATATTCATCGGTATCAATCAGACGGATCTTGGGCGCCAGGTCAAAGCGGAGCACAGTCCCCTTTTCCACGCAAACCACATCTCCGTGGCTCTCGCGGGATGCCGTGTTTGCCTTTTCAATCAAAGCCTTGGTCTTTCCGGTTCCTTTTACGCCGATCATCAATTTCAGCATGGCCTTTTACCTCCAAATTTATAAGCTGACGGACTCTTCTTGTCCTGATTTTATTATACACGATTTTATCGCTGTTTGCAAGAGCTTCTTTAAAACTTTCCCAAAAAACTGTAAAAAGGGATTGCCGCTTTATGCGGCAATCCCTTGAAATCACTTTTCAGCCGACAGGCGGGCAAGAAGCGCTTCTCTTTGCGCTTCATAGCCGGGTTTTCCAAGAAGAGCAAACATATTCTTTTTATACGCCTCCACACCGGGCTGATTGAAGGGATTCACCCCCAACAGATAGCCCGAAACGGCGCAGGCCTTTTCAAAGAAATAAATCATATAGCCAAGCGCGCGGGCACTGCGGTCCGAAAGCTCCAGCAAAATGTTCGGAACGCCGCCGTCCACATGGGCAAAGAGCGTGCCTTGCGTGGCCATGCTGTTGACATAATTGAGGTCCTTTCCGGAAAGGAAGTTCAGCCCGTCAATGTTCTCCGGATCGTTGGGAATGGGCAGGTGCGTACCGGTTTCTTTCACCGTGACTACGGTCTCAAAGAGAGTCCGCATACCGTCCTGAATATACTGCCCCAGCGAATGAAGATCGGTCGAGAAAATGACAGAAGAAGGATAAAGTCCTTTCTTGTCCTTGCCCTCGCTCTCACCGAAGAGTTGTTTCCACCATTCGCAGAACATCTGCATAAAGGGTTCGTAACCCACCAGAATCTCGGTGGTTTTCCCTTTGGCCAGAAGAATATTTCGGAGTGCCGCATAACGATAGCAATCGTTCTTTTTAAGATCCGGATCGGCCAGTGCCACGCGCGCGTCATCCGCCCCGGCCATCAGCTCTTCAATGGAAATGCCCGCCACCGCAATGGGGAGAAGGCCCACGGCGCTGAGCACGGAAAACCGGCCGCCGACATCATCCGGCACAACAAAGGTCTCATAGCCGGCTTTATCGGCAAAATTCTTCAGCGTGCCCTTGGCACGGTCGGTCGTCACAAAGATCCGGTCTTTTGCGCCTTCTTTGCCGTATTTCTTTTCCAGCAGTTCACGGAAAATGCGGAAAGCAACCGCCGGCTCCGTGGTGGTGCCGGACTTGGAAATGACATTAATGCAGACATCGCGCCCCTCGCAGATCTCAAGCAATTCACTCAGATTGGTCGCGCTGATGTTGCATCCAGAAAAGTAAATATCCGGCGTATCTTTTTTCAGATTATTATAAAGAGGCGACTTGAGGAATTCCACCACGGCGCGGGCTCCGAGATAAGAACCGCCAATTCCGATCACAATAAAAACATCACAGGATTTCTGAATTTTCCGGGCGGCACGGCCGATCCGCGCAAATTCTTCTTTGTCATAATCCCGCGGGAGATTCATCCAGCCGAGAAAATCGCTGCCCTGTCCGCTTTTTTCACAAAGCATATTGTGCGCGGCGGTAACAAGAGGCTGCACATAATCGTATTCCTGCGCACCGACAAAAGGAGAAACATAAGAATCCACAAGACGAAGAGACATTTTTTTGACCTGCTTTCTGCATTTTCACGCTAAAATTTTATTAACTTAATTGTAGTCTATTTTAAGTAAAAATGCAACGGGTTTTTGATATTTTTTTACAAATTTCCAAAAATATTTCATGAAAGCAGGAATTTTGCGAGAATTCGGAAGAAAAGTGTGCCGAAGCTGATTTTTTCCACTCCTTCACAGGCCCGGATAGGCGTCCTTCCGATCTCATTTCCGTCCAGTTTAAAGATCAGTTGCCCCACTTCATCCCCGGCCATGACCGGTGCCTCCAGAAACTCGGGCAATTCTTTTACCACTTCCACGCGACCGGCCGAACCCTTTGGGACAACCGCCCCAAAAGCGGCGCTTTCCGTCTTTACCTCCGGAGATACGCCGCCCTTTACCGGAAGCACAAAGGATTCCCCCTCGTGACTGTATGCGCTGTAGCCGGCAAAGCCGCGATCGAGAAGAGAGGCCGCCGTTTGATTCCGGATATCCCTGCTGTCGGCCGCCATGATGACGCAAATGAGCGAAAGGCCATCCCGTTTGGCAGTTGCGCTGATGCAGAATTTTGCCTTGGCAGTCGAACCGGTCTTGAGACCGGTGCAACCGGGATAAAATCGAACCAGACGGTTGGTATTGGTCAGCCCGAACGCGCCGTCCCGGATACTGTCCATCCAGATGCCGCTGTAAGTCAGAATGGTCGGATGTGAAAGAAGCGCCCGCGACATGATGGCAATATCTCTTGCCGATGTAACATGATTGACCGCCGTATCATCCAATCCGTTGGTGTTTTCAAAATGCGTGTTTTTCATGCCGAGTTCCGCCGCACGGCGATTCATCTCGTCCACAAAAGCCGATTCGCTTCCGGCCACAAATTCGGCCAGCGCCACGGCGCAATCATTGGCGGAAGAGATCACCACACACTTGATCATCTCCTCCACGCACATGCTTTCCCCTTCTTTCAGATAAACCTGGGAGCCGCCCATAGAGGCTGCGTGCGTGCTGACCGTCACAGGGTCGGACAATTGAATTTTCCCGCTGTCAACTGCCTCCATCACCAAAAGCAGCGTCATGATCTTTGTCACCGAAGCGGGCGGCAGCGGCGCGTCTGCATTCTGTTCAAAAAGTACCTGCCCGGTGGTCTCATCCATCAGAATGGCCGAAGCGCAGGGCAGCTTTTCACCGGAAGTACTCTCGCTTTTTTTTGTCACATCCGTATCTTCCGCTGTTTTTTCGGCCGACACCGGGAAAGAAAACGCGAAAAAGAAGAGGGCGAGTGCGCAAAAAAACGATACTGCGCGGATTCCCCATTGTTTTTTCATTTTCAAGAACATAAAATCACCTCCGCCCTACCTTATGTATCAAAAAAGAAAAAAAGAACGCCGGGCGGCGCAGACCTTTTTGTTCTCAACAAAAAGCGCATATCGAAACCCGGCGCTCTTATTTTTATTCTTTTACCGAAAACGCATATTCGGTCGTATAGTCATACCGGTCGCCCGGACGGAGCACCGCATTGGTGAAATTTCCATGATTCACGCTGTCAGGCATATGCTGTGTTTCTAGGCAAATGGCATTCCGTTTTCCCTGCGGATAACCGCCTTTGAAAGGATGTTCCTGATTGCAAAGGAAATTGGCCGTGTAACACTGTACGCAGGGCTGATTGGTCAGCACTTTCATTTCCCGGCCGCTTGCAGGATCAAAAAGCACCGCACGGCACAGGGGTTCTTTCGTTTCTCCGCCCACAAAGTTGAAGCAGTGGTCATAACCGCCGGCCAACCGGAGATCCTCATTTTCCGCCGCGATATCCCGGCCGACTGCCTTCGGCTCACGGAAATCAAAGGGCGTGCCCGCCACCGGGCGGATCTCGCCGGTCGGAATCAGCCCCGCATCGGTCGGCAGATATGTATCGGCGTCCAGCATAAGCACATGGTCATAGACCGGGCCGCTGGCAAAACCGCCCAGATTAAAATAGGTGTGATTGGTCAGGTTCAGCACCGTGGGGCGGTCGGTCGTCGCCACATAGTGAATGGAGAGGGCGTTCTCTTTTTTCAGCGTATAGGTCACGCAAAGCGAAAGCGTGCCGGGATAACCTTCTTCTCCGTCCGGCGAAACATACCGGAGTTCCAGCGCTGGCTCGTCTCCGTCTTTTTCGGTGACGGCGAAAATTTTGTGGCTGAAGCCCTCTTTTCCCCCGTGCAGATGATTTTTGCCGTCATTGAGGAAAAGCTCGTAACGCTGTCCGTCCAGCGTGAAACGACCGCCGGCAATCCGGTTGCCCCACCGACCGATGAGCGCGCCCTGATAGCCGTCTCCCTGCACATAATCCGTCAGATTATCATAACCGCCCACAATATCGGTCAGACGGCCGAGACGATCCGGTACCAGCAACTGCTGAACCGCCCCGCCAAAGTCAAGAATTGCCACACGGATATCGGCTTTTCCCTGCAAAAAATAACGGTGAACCGCGCGACCGTCCGGCAAAACGCCAAACAACTGCTTAAGAATACTCATTTTCTGTCCTCCACCGGAAAACCGGATGATATTTCCTTTTTATTATAACGAAAGCTTACAAAACTGTATAGTAGCTCCTTCAAGGTTTTAACAGATTCTTAACAAATAAAAATTCTATTGACATTTTTCCCTGACTGTGATACAATATGATTGTCTCAAATGATACAGATTGGAGGCTTGACGGATTTGGACAAACCGGAAATACAAAAACAGATTGCCGCTCTTCCGCTCTTCCGGAATGTGGATCTTTCTTTTCTTTTTTCCCCGATGGAAAAAGAAAGCGGTCTTTTCCTGACGCTGCGTGACAAAGAGTCTTTACCTCAAAACGAAACGCCTGCTTTGGGCATACTTCTTTCCGGGCGAGCCGTTATCTGTTCTGCCGACACGGGGCGAACGGTCATTTTAAGAACCCTGTTGGCCGGCGATATCTTTGGCGTAGCCGGACTGTTTGCCAATACCGAGCAACCGCTCTCACGCACGGTTTCGGATGGAGAAAGCGCTTTTTATCTGATCCGGAAAAGTACCATCGAAAAACTGATGGACCAAAACCGGCCGTTCAGAGAAAATTTTCTGGCCTTTCTTTCCGACCGCGTTTCTTTTCTAAACCGGAAAATCCGCTGTTTCACAGCCGGAAACGCCGGTCGACGACTGGCACTTTTTCTCCTTTGCGAAGAACACGATGTCATTCCTCTGCCGCTTTCCTACGCCGCTTTTGCCGATATGCTGGATATCAGCCGCGCTTCACTGTACCGCGCACTTGACGAGCTGACCGGCCTAAAGCTGATCAAAAAGTCCGGACATGAAATCACTCTGCTTGACCGGGCCGCGCTTCTTGCTTTCTGCGAGCACCCGACCCAAACAAAATTCACCGCCTGAAAGGAATAAAAACATGAAAAAAACGCTTGCACTGCTCTGCTCTCTTCTCTTGCTTTTCACGCTGTTGCTCTCCTCCTGCAAAAAGGAAACGCCCTTGCCGGGTGACGCCGGCCATGGTTCTGTAACGAATTCGCCAAACGATGAATCCGCACCTGCCAAGCCGGACGCTACACTTCCCGTCACGGTCTGGACGCTCAACGGCACGACCGGATTCGGTATGGCCAAACTCATGGACAACGCCAAGAATCACACGGCGGCGCTCAACTATACTTTTTCCGTTAAAACCGATGCAACCTATATCCGTGACAGCATTATCAACGGGAAAGGAGAAGGCGGAGAATGTCCGGATATTGCCGCCGTACCCACCAATGTGGCGGCCGCGCTTTACAACGCCACGAACGGCGGGGTCAAAATACTGGCCATCAATACGGCCGGCGTGCTTTATCTGGTCACGACCAACGGGCAGACCCCCGCAAGCCTTTCCGAATTGACCGGAAAAACCGTTTATTGTCCGGCTCAGAATCCGGCCTTCATTGCAAAGGCTCTTCTTCAGAAAGAAAATCTCGCGGATCGCATCACGCTGAACACCACCGACTATGCCGACCCGACCGAACTGCGCACCGCTGTGGCAAACGGCCTGGTAGAGTATGCTATTCTTCCGGAACCGATGGTGACCATCGCCGGGAAAGCCAATGCGAGGATGAAAGTGGCCGTGGATATTACTGCCGAATGGAATCAGCACTTCCCGGCCAACTCACTGGTACAGGGCTGTGTCATTGCCCGCACCGAATTTGTAAATGAGCATCCGGCTGAAGTCAAAAAATTTTTGGAAGAATACAAAGCCTCCATTGATTATGTAAAAGCCAATCCGGATGCGGCCGGCACCATGATCGCTGACAACGGCATTTTTGCCCAGGCACCCGTGGCGAAACTGGCCATTCCGAAATGTAACCTTTGCTACCTTTCCGGCGAAGAGATGAAAGCGGCCATGAAGGCTTTCCTTGCCGAAATGCCTGCGGCCTCTATCGGCGGAAAACTGCCGGGGGACGATTTTTATTTCGGCGCCTGACCGCACGCTATCTATGGAAAAATTTAAAAAATGGCTTTGGCCGGCGTTTTCGCTGCTCTTTTTTGTCGCTTTGTGGGCTATACTCTCCGCTGCATTTGATAAACCGCTGCTTTTCCCAACGCCCCTGGCAACGCTACGGGCACTCTTCCAGCTTCTTGGAACAGCCGATTTTTATAAAACGGTGGCCTTCTCTCTTCTGCGGATCCTCTCCGGTATTCTGTTAGCGCTTCTTTGCGGTGCAGTACTGGCCTTTTTAACCGTTCGTTTTTCCGTGCTTCACCATCTTTTGTCGCCGTTTTTCACGCTTTTCAAAGCCACGCCGATTGCGCCGGTGATTTTTTTGCTACTTCTCTGGGTAGGCCGCGTCCGGATTCCGATGCTGATCTCCTTCATGATGGCTCTGCCGATTGTTTGGGGTAATCTGCGCGAAGGGATCCTTTGCACCGACCGAAATCTTTTGGAAATGGCCACGCTTTATCGCGTTCCCCGCGCCAGACAGATCCGCCGCATTTATTTTCCCTCCATTCTCCCCTATTTTTTGGCCGCCTGTCGCTCTTCACTGAGTCTTTCCTGGAAGGCCGGTATTGCCGCCGAGGTGCTCTGCACTCCTAAAAATTCTATCGGCACACACATCTATGAAGGAAAACTCTATCTGCTCACGGACGAAATGTTTGCCTGGACGCTGACAGTTATTCTGCTCAGTCTTCTGATCGAAAAAGGCGCGCTTTCTCTCTTGCAGATGACCGGAAAGAATCGGATTGGGGATTTGGAAAAGGAGGATGCCGCATGATCGAACTGACACACATTTCAAAAAGCTATCCGCAAAAAACCGTCATTCAGGATCTTTCTTTCTGCTTGCCGGAACGCGGTATTTTTTGCCTGATGGGTCCCTCCGGGTGCGGCAAGACTACGCTGCTAAAAATTATTGCCGGCTTGGAGGATCCAAGCAACGGTACTCTCACGGTAGATGTCGCCAAAAAAGCTATGGTTTTTCAGGAAGATCGGCTTGTTCCGTGGCTGACATCGGAAGAAAACATAAGATTGGTTCTTCCAAAAGGTAAAAACAGTTCTTTTTTGGCACAAGATCTTCTTGCGTCATTGGGTCTTCAAAAAGCTACAAACGCGCTTCCGGGCACACTTTCCGGCGGAATGAAGCGCCGGGTTTCACTTGCCCGTGCGTTGGCTGTCCGTGCAGATCTGCTCCTTCTTGATGAACCGTTTACCGGACTGGATGATGAAAGCAAAAAAAATGCCGCCGCTTTGATCCGGAAAGAAGGCACCCGTGCGCTTGTCATTGCCGTTACTCACAATGCCGAAAATGCCGGACTGCTTGACGCCCGAATTCTTTGGTGCGCGGGCGCTCCGCTGTCCGAACTATTACCGGAATAACAAAGAAGCTCCGGGAGGGATCCCCTCCCGGAGCTTTTTGTTTTATTTGCGATATTTTTCCCGATACTCCGAAATCAATCTGTTTCGGTCCTCTTCCCGGATTCTTCGGAAAGCCTCCACGGTTTTGTTCCAGGTGCGCAAGGGGTTGTTGGCGCGATAATCATTGGATTCGCTTCCCATATAGCCCCAGGCGAGAATAGTTCGGGCACCAGCGTCATAGGCCGCCTGCGTAGCCGGAATGATTTCTTCCTCCCGACCGTTCGGAACATGATAGGTCTGAATCCAAAGGTTATGGTCCTTTCCGAAACGCTCGGAAATGTCCAGATTCTTTTTGCTTTCACGATAAACAAACTCATATGGATTTACATCTTTTTTGCCATACCAATAAGGGTCAGAGCCTACATTTTCCACGGTATCAAGCGAGCAAAGACGGTCAAGTGTGTCCAAATTAATACCCAGGTTTGCTCCCAACATCACGCAGACCACATTCCGGATGCCGAGCGAAGCGGAATATGCCGTGATCTCTTTAAAGTAGTCCACAATGGTTTCGGTGCGGAAATCGGCCGCATCCGCGTCCAGAAAAGCGGGCATCGGCTTGTTATAACGGGCTTCAAATTTTTTGCGGCAAGTTTTACAGCAACAACCATACACCAAACCGTTTTCGGTTTTCTTTGTCGGAAGGAAAGGCTCGTCCCAAAAAATGGTCCTGCCACCGAGCGCATAGACCGTATCAATCCATTCTTTCACAAAAGCGCGAAAATCGGGGCTGTTCAGACAGGCGTTTACCGGGGCCATTTCTCCGTTTGAATAGATAATGTGGCTTTCCGGATGATAGGCCAAAAAATGCGATTTGTCACCGGGAGGGCCTCCGAGTCCCCAGTTGTCCACCCACACTTCCATGCCGGCATCCTCTGTCATCTTAAAGATGTCGCCCATGACGGTTTTATGGCGGTCCCAGTCTGTGTGGGAAAACATATGTACCACAATGTCCATATCGGCACGGACAATTTCCTTCAGGTCTTCCCGATAATGGGAAGGCATCCGGTTGCCGTGGTAAGCAACACCTGTTTTCAGCTTCCTGTTATCCATACGCATCTCCTTTATCAGAAGAATTCGGAACGCACCCTGCGTTTCCTTCGCTCAGTATACCAAAAAAGCGCCCTTTTGTCAATCCGGAAAACGATAAAAAGGGGCGGCCGCAAAGAACCGCTCCCTTTTTATTTGACCGTCACTCCGGATCTCAGATCTGTTCGCGCATCCTGGCCAGCGCCCCTTTTTCAAGGCGGGAAACCTGCGCCTGAGAAATTCCGATACTTTCGGCAATCTCCATTTGCGTTTTGTTGTTGAAAAAACGCATTTCAATAATTTTCCGCTCTCTGTCCGAAAGACGCTTCATCGCGTCCGAGAGCGCGATATTTTCCAACCAATGTTCGTCCCCGGAAGAAGTATCGCTGATCTGATCCATCACATAAATAGAGTCTCCGTTTTCATTGTAAACCGGCTCAAACAGTGAAATCGGCTCCACAATCGCTTCCATCGCGTTAAGAACCGCGTCCCGTCCTTCGCCCAGTCTTGCGGCAATCTCATCCAGCGACGGCTCATATTCTTTTTCTCTGGTCAGTTCTTCCCTTGCCTGCAACGCCCGATACGCCAGATCCCGAACGGAACGGCTGATGCGGATGGAATTGTTGTCTCTGAGATAGCGCCGGATTTCCCCGATGATCATCGGCACTGCATAGGTGGAGAATTTCACATCCAACTCAATGTTAAAATGATCGACCGCCTTTACAAGCCCGATACAGCCAACCTGAAAAAGATCGTCCATATTCTCTTTCCGCCCGGAGAAGCGCTGTATGATGCTCAGAACCAGCCGAAGATTTCCATAGATCAGTTCTTCTCTTGCCTTGAAGTCTCCCGCTTTTGTCCGCTTTAACAGTTCCCGCTTTTCTTCATCCGTAAGCGTTTTTAATTGCGAAGTATTCACTCCGCAGATTTCCACTTTATTCCGATACATTTCATTCTCCTTATCTGGGAGTAATGAAAGTATTGGCTCATCGCAAAATGAATATGCAAAAAGAGGACTGGGAAAAACCGGTATTTAAGAACCCGCCGGGCATTGCCCGGCGGGTTTCTCTTATTCAGAATCTGTAAATATCACCGCTCTTGGATGATTCATAAATACCCTCCAGAATCCGGGTCACGCAGAAAGCCTGCTCCGGCAATGTGATGGGCGATTTATCCTCACGCACGGCCTCAATCCAGAGCCGTTCCTCACGGTCTGCGGCGCTCTCGCCGGCCGCACCGTCATAAAATGCCGCGCCACCCGCTTTAAAGTTCGGCTTCATCATATACTGCCGGCCACGGCGGATGCCGTTGATGCGGAGTCCGTCGTTCATGTCCGCACCGCCCTTGGTACCGCACACGGTGGTGACGGCTTCACGGACATCCAGCATATTGAGTGCCCAGGAAGATTCCAGAATGATGGTGGCGCCGTTCTCCATCACGACAAAACCGAATGCCGAATCTTCCACCGTGAACTTTTCAGGATCCCAATTCCCCCAGGCGTTGCCCTGATCCGTGTCGCGGTTCAGTTTGTGATAAGTGGTACCCACGCAGTATTTGGGTTTATAATTGTTCATCATATAAAGCGTCAGATCAAGCGCGTGCGTACCGATATCGATCAGCGGACCGCCTCCCTGCTCATATTCATTGAGGAATACGCCCCAGGTCGGGACAGCGCGGCGGCGCAAAGCGGTTGCCTTGGCAAAATAAATCTCACCGAAAGTACCGGCGTCCGCCTCTTCCTTCATATAAACGGCATCATCACGGAAACGGCTCTGATAACCGATGGTCAGTTTCTTGCCGGTTCTCTTAGCCGCGTCCAGCATTTTTTGGGCTTCCGCCGAATTGATGGCCATCGGCTTTTCGCACATAACATGCTTACCGGCCTCCAGCGCGTCTACTGTGATAAAACTGTGGGAGCGGTTCGGTGTGCAGACATGCACGACATCAATCTGGGGGTCGCTGAGCAGTTCCTTATAGTCGGTATAGACCTTCGCGTCCGGCGTACCGTAGTCTGCGGCCGCTTTCCGGGCACGCTCCGGAATGATATCGCAAAAAGCGACCATCTGGCAGTCCTTCACCTTTTTGAGAGAAGGCATATGCTTGCCGTTGGCGATTCCGCCGCATCCGATGATACCGACCTTGATAAGTTGCGCCATGTTTTAAATCCTCCTTATCGTTTGAAACGATTTATTATGATTCAGTGCCATTATATCGGTGTCTGAAAAAAAGTAAATATAATTTCGGACATATCATATTTGAATTTGGATATTTTATTACTCAATGACATAAGGTTCGCCGCTGTCGATCGTGCGGACATGCGGGCAAGCGATCTCCATGCGGCAATCCGGCGCAAGATAACGCACTGCGTTAAGCAAAACGCGCTGAACATTTGGATCATAATAGGTCGGAAAAGACTCGTGTCCGGGCTGGAAATAAAAGATCTTGCCGTTTCCGCGTTCCCACAGACAACCGGAACGCAGAACCTCACCGCCGGAAAAAGAACCGATAAACAACAGTTTGTCCGGCGTGGGGATTACAAACGGTTCCCCATAGGTTTCTTCCTTCGGGAGTCGGAAATAGCGGTCAATTCCGCGGGTGATGGGATGAGCCGGTTCTGTCACCCAAAGGATTTCGCTGTCGCCGCTTTCGCGCCAGGTCAGGTTGCAGGAAGTACCCATCAGTCTTTTGAAGGGCTTGGAATGGTGTGCCGAATGAAGGAAAATCACCCCCATACCGGAAAGAACCGCTTCCGTGACCATCTCGACCACCTCATCTGGCACCTCCTGATGCTTGACATGCCCCCACCATAGAAGCACATCTGTTTCGGCAAGCAGTTCCCGGCTGATACCGCAGTTCGGATCATCCAGTGTGGCGGTTTTCACCGCAATATCCTCTTCCCGCCCCAAAAACTCGGAAATCGCGCCGTGAATACCACTTGGATAGATCTTCCCGATTTTCTCGCTATTCTTTTCGTGATAAAACTCATTCCAGACTAAAACGCGAATCATGATTTTCTCCTTTTGTTTTTATTTGTCCTTTAACGCCATGCGCGCCGCGCAGAGCGTATTTTTCAGCAACATCGCGATGGTCATCGGCCCCACGCCGCCCGGGACCGGCGTGATCGCGGCAGCCACCGGTTCCACTGCGGCAAAGTTGACATCCCCGCAGAGTTTTCCGTCCGCAGGACGCCGGTTCATTCCGACATCAATCACCACCGCGCCTTTTTTGACATAAGTCTCGTCAAAAAATTCCGGGCGGCCGATGGCGCACACCAAAATATCCGCGCGACGGCAGACCTCTTTTAGATTCTTTGTGCGGCTGTGGCAAACGGTCACCGTGCCGTTTTGATGGAGCAAAAGCATGGCCATCGGCTTTCCCACAATATTGGAACGGCCAACCACCACACATTCGCGCCCGGATACTTCAATACCGCTGCGCGAAAGCAGTTCCATCACGCCCGCCGGTGTGCACGGAAGCAGATCAAAATTGCCAATCATGATCTTTCCTACATTATAGGGGTGAAAAGCGTCCACATCTTTGGCGGGGTCAATCGCCAGCAGCACCTTCTGCTCCGACAGATGGGAAGGAAGCGGCAACTGAACCAGGATCCCGTGGATTTTGGGATCGTGATTCAACTCATCAATCAGGGCAAGCAACGCCTCTTCGCTGATATCTCCCGGCAATTCGCAGATCCGGGAGAAAAATCCGACTTCGGCTGCCGCTTTTTTCTTGTTCCGCACATAAACCTGAGAGGCGGGATTGTCCCCGGCAATAATCACCGCCAAACCCGGTTTCACACCGGATTCATGCTCAAAAGCTTCCGCTTCTTTGGCAATTTCGGCCCGCACCTCTCCGGCAATGCGCTTTCCGTCAATGATGGTCGCCATGTTCTTCCTCCTTTGAAGCGCTTTCCTCTTTTTCCTTTGTTTTTCTGACCAGTTCGTCAATCTGCGCGGCGGCTTCCTCGTCTTTGTCCGCCGGCGTGGTCACACGGAAACCGATGGATTTTTCATATACCGGCGCATAGCCTTCCCGGTCCAGCTCCGCCCGCTTGGCGCGGATAAGGAAGTAAACCAGCAATGCGGTGCAGATGGCAAAGCAAAGAAATCCGACAATCTGCGAGATCCGGAAAACGCCGATATAAAGGCTGTCGGTGCGAAGCCCTTCAATAAACATCCGGCCGAATCCGTACCAAGCAAGGTACATGAGCGTCACCTGACCGTTGAATTTCTTTTTCTTATAAAAAATATTGATCAGAATAAAACCGATGAGGTTCCACACCGATTCATAAAGGAAAGTGGGATGATAATAACAAAGCCGGCCGTTTTCATAAAGCCCCATCCGCAGGAAAAAGCGCTCGCTTGTGGCAATGCCATGCGCTTCACCGTTGACAAAATTGCCCCACCGACCGATGATCTGCCCCAACATTACGCCGGGCGACACCATATCAAAAACCGAAAAGATCTTGTCTTTGCCAAAGTGTTTATGTCGGCTCACCAGGAAAAGCGCCAGCGCGCCACCGATGATGGCCCCGTAAATGGCAATGCCGCCTTCCCAGATGGCAATGACATCATAAAAGCTGTGGTAAAGCCCGTCCTTGATGGTCGTGAGTACATAATAGGTCCGTGCGCCAAGGATTGCCAGAAGCACTGTAACGATGAAATAGTCATAAACATCATCGCTTGAAATTCCCTCAAACTTGGCACGATAAAGCGCATAAAGCAAGCCCGCAATAATCCCCAGTGTCAGAATAATCGCGTACCAGCGGATCTCCAGCCCGCCGAAGATCGGCAGGGTGAAGGCCACTTTATTCATTGTAAATTCCCCGATACCCAGACCGGGAAAGGAGACAACGGTTTTCATTCTTTTAAAGCCTCTTTTCGTTTTTCGTTGGGATAGACCGCTGAAAGCGTAAACGCGCCGGGGTCAGTTCTGGAGGATAACAGATCACTCAGGAACGGTAAAGTGAGTTTTTTCAGCATCTCAGGATAGGTAAAAATCCGGGCGCTGTCCAATACAAAGGAAAGCAACATATGGGCAATTTCCTCGGCAGAATCAAAACTTTTGATATATTCCGCGTACTCCACGCGGCGGGCGCGCTCAAAATCCTCGGCGCAAAGCCCATTCTTTTTTACTTTTTCCAGATAAGATAAAATCGCGCTCAGCACTGCCTCCGGGTCATCGGCCTCTCCCGAAATCTGCCAGAAAGCAAAATCTCTTGTCTGTGAAAATCCGGAGGAAAAATCCGGCGAGATCATTCCGGAATCAAGGAGTTCATTGTAAAGCTCTCCCGACTCCGAAAACAGCATTTCGGAAAGTACGGCCATCCCCGCGTCTATCAAAAGTCGTTTTTGAGGGTCGCTTTCCGGCGGCGGATTTTTGATGCCGATGGAGAAAACAGGTTTGGCCACCTGTCCATAGGATTTTACAAACGGTTGTGCGACAGCCGGCGGTTCCGGGTGAGTAAAAAAGCGGATCGGACCGGATTCCGGTCTTTTTGGCAGATAGCGGTCGGCCAGGGCAATGACCCGCTCTCTTTCCACATCTCCGACTACCACCAACGCCATGTTCTCCGGGCGGTAAAAAGTGCGATAGGCACGGTAAAGCAATTCCGGCGTAATTTTCAGAATGGAGTCCTCACTGCCGCAGATCTCTTCTTTGATCGGATGATCGGCATAAAGTCCGCGCAACATTCCGTAATAGCACCGGTCATAGGGATTATCCCGGCACATCCGGATCTCCTCGGCAATAATCCCCTGCTCTTTTCTGACATTTTCTTTTGTAAAATAGGGATGCCCGACAAAATCAAGCAACACGCCCAGCGCTTCCTCATATCGGTCCGTAGCCGAAAAAAGATAGACCGTACTGCTGTGAGAGGTATAGGCGTTGGCGTCCGCACCCAATGCCGCAAAATCTTCGAAAGCGTCGCGGCCGTTGGGGTTTGCAAAAAGTTTGTGCTCTAAAAAATGTGCGACCCCAAGCGGCAATTTATCCGTTTCGCCCGTTCCCAGCCGATCGTCTACCGAACCGAAACGGGTGGCAAGCAATGCGTGTACAGTAGCCGTCTTTTTGGGGAAAACATAAATCGGGAGGCCGCTCTTGTGCCGGGTCAGACTGTAGAACTGCCCCAGCAATTCGCTATTAAAAAATTCGGGTTCGCCATTCAGACAACTGCCGGAGTGGCCGTGGTTTTGTATCGGCTTCAAAATTCATCCTCGCCTTCTTCGTTGCCACCGTGCAAAGAAAATACCGCGCCGAGCGAAACGCGTTTGGCCGCACGCTGCACTTCTTCCGGCGTTACAGCCTCCAGGCGCAATCGCTGGGAAAGCGGCGTTTCTCCGTCTTCCAAAAGCAGATGCGAAAGAAAGAATCGGGAAAGAGCAAGCGGACTGTCATCGCGCTGGCGGCAGGCGTTCAAAAGAGATTTCTTCGCATTTACAAATTCTTTTTCGGAAACATGACCGGCCTTCATCTCTTCAAATTCGGCAAGAATGGCCTCTTTAGCCCGCTCCATGTTTTCCGGCTTCACGCCGCATCCGACAAACAAAAGGCCTTTGCTTGGATGAATATTGGAAGCGCAATAATAGCAAAGGCTTTTTTCTTCCCGTACATGAAGAAAAAGTTTGGACACGGCCGATCCGCCGTAAATCTCATTCATTACACGGAAAGCCGGAGAAAGCGGGTCGTTCACACCGATATCCGAGCGAAATCCAAGTGAAAGTCGGCTCTGAGAAATCGGCATGGTCACTTCACCGGTGACCACCGGTGCTTTTTGCGCAAAAAGCGAAGTTTCAAAAACAGATCCGGCCGCGCTAAGCAATGGAAAAGCGGCCGCAAGTTGTCTGGCCACCTCTTCAGGGGGTGTGGCGCCCACATAAGTGAACACCGGTGTGAGCGTGGAAAGAAATTCGTGATACCGCGCCGTCAGACATTCGGGAGTCAGTTTTTCCGCATCCGACAAATTGCCAATCAGTGAAAGCGCGAAAGGTTCTCCGTTGCAGAGCAATTCCCGGCAACGCGCGGCGGCAAAGGCACGCGGGCTGTTCATTTCGGCGCGGATGGCGTCGGTCAGATGCTTTTTTTCATTGTTTACAAAAGCGGCCTGAAAAAGGCCGTTCGCGTCCAGTGCCGGCGCAGTCAGAATCTCCGAAAGGAGACGGATTGCCTGCGGCAGCAGGCCTTCTTTTCCGCCCACAAATCTTGCTGCCAGAAAATCCAGCGAAAACTCCAGCATCTGACAGTCACCGAAAGCATAGTTGGAACTGGAAAGCGTCATGGAATAAAGATCACAAAGGTGTCTGTCCAAAAGCGCGCGTGTCGGATAGCGGATCGTGCCGCGGCGCAACAACTCCGGTAACATGGCGTTCTTTTGCGCAGTTTCCCGGGTCAATTTTGAAACAAAAGTAACGCCCAGCAATTCGCAGGTAAAGCGGTCGGTCGGAATCACGATCAGTTTTGAGGCCGGGCCGACCGGTAAAAGAACAGATTCCACCGATGGATCTCCTTCTGCCCACATAGGCAAACATTAGATGTTTTTATTTTACACCATAAAGAAACAATATGCAAGAGCTTTTCAAAACATTCACAGGCCAAAAAGAAAAAGCATCGGCTGTTTTCAATCGGAAACAGCCGATGCAGAAAAAAATGTTCTTTTTAACATTAACCCAGTTTCTTTTCAATCACAGAGACCGCCGGGTCAATCGGATTGCTTTCAATGTTCTCAATCCGGCCGGCGTCTACCAGCGCAGCGATGTCCGGGTCGATCGGGAGTTTGGCCAACACCGGATAGCCGAATTTTTCGGCCACTTCGTCAATATGGCTTTCTCCAAAAACTTTCAGTTCCCGGCCGCAATCCGGGCAACGGACAAAACTCATGTTTTCAACCAGTCCCAGTACCGGAATTTTCATCAGGTCGGCCATATTGGCCGCCTTGGAAACAATCATAGAAACCAGTTCCTGCGGACTGCTGACGATTACCACACCGTCCAGTCGGAAAGACTGGAAAACCGTCAACGGCACATCGCCCGTTCCGGGAGGACAATCCACAAGAAGATAATCAAGATTATCCCAAATCACATCGGTATAGAACTGTTTCACCGTTCCGGCAATAACCGGACCTCTCCAGACCACCGGGCTTGTTTCATCAGGAAGCAGAAGATTGAGAGAAATCACCTGCATTCCGCTTTTTGTCTTTGCCGGAATAAGGCCCTCTTCATCCCCCTCCACACCTTCGTGAATGCCAAACGCTTTCGGAATGGACGGGCCGGTAATATCCGCATCCAGAATACCGACGCGGTATCCTTTCCTTTGAAGCGCGATAGCCAGAAGCGAAGTGACAAGCGATTTTCCGACGCCGCCCTTGCCGCTGATAACAGCAATCTGGTGTTTTATTTTGCTTTTTTTATGAAGCGCGTCCTTTTCCGGCGCTTGCCGGGACGCGCAATCGCTCCCACACGAAGAGCAATCATGCGTACATTCTTCTGCCATGCCTGTTTCCTTTCCTTACTTTATCTTTAATTTTCCCGCGCGGGTCTCCAATCATTCACGCGTTGGAAAAGCGGCACGGTTTTCCGTGCCGCTTTCGTAAAATTGATCTCAGAGCTTTTCGGCACTGCCTGCCACAATCAGCGGCACGCCGGTACCCAAAAAGTCTGCTACCAGCACATCACCGGAATGAACGGTGTCCTTGATGGTCAGTTTGCGGATCTCATCCATGCCCGCAAACAGCAGTTCTTTCGGAATCGGCTTGGCCGTACGGACGGCAACCACCGGCACCGAGCAACCGACTGCTTTGACGGAGGAGGTCAGAATCCGAACCGGATGAATGAATTCAGACTCCGCATAGGTCTGGCCGCGTTTGCACTTGTTACCGGTAACGCTTTCAATCGTTTTGGCTTCGGGATCACCCTTCACGGTAATCGTGCAACCCTGCGGGCAGGTGATGCAGATAATGTTCTTTTCCATCATGCTCATAACTCTCGCTCCTTTCTTAGGCATCCACAACATCAATCTTCACGGCGCTGACACCGGCAAGATCCTTGGCGGAAACCTCAACCCGTTCCATTTCGCCGGGGTTGATCTTAATCAGCTTCTTTGTGGACAGGAGCTTATCATCCGCGTAAACATTCAGAATCACATTTTTGCGGGGAGCGGCGGCGCGGAAGAAGAGCGCCGCGGGCGCATCCGGGCACAGACGCTGCGGGCAGATATACCGGACATTGTTGCCGGGCACCGTGGGAATTTCCTTCTCGTTTTTGGGAAGCGTTCCGGCAGCGTACTGCGCGGCATAGGCACCGGCGCGAAGGCTCTCTTCAGTCACATTGTCAACCAGGTCGTTGACATGAACCACATTGCCGCAGGCAAAGACATACGGCTTGTTGGTCTGCATGAACTGGTTCACTTCCGGACCGCTGGTGACGCGGTTCATCTTGATGCCGGCCTCTTTGCTCAGCTCGTTTTCCGGAATCAGGCCGCAGGACAGAAGCAGCGTGTCGCATTCGTAGAGCTGTTCGGTACCGGCAATCGGCTTTTTGGTAGCGGGATCAACCTGTGCGATCACCACGCCCTCCACGCGCTTGTTGCCCTTGATCTCCACAATGGTGTGGCTCAGGAGAAGCGGAATACCGAAGTCCTCCAGGCACTGCACACGGTTCCGGGTCAGGCCGGCGGTATAATCCATGATTTCAGCCACCGCCAGCACTTTTGCGCCTTCCAGCGTCATCCGGCGGGCCATGATCATGCCGATATCGCCCGAACCGAGAATGACCACACGGCGACCCACCATCATATTCTGACGGTTGATAAGCCGCTGTGCCGCACCGGCGGTATAAACGCCTGCCGGACGCGTGCCGGGGGTCATGATGGCACCGCGGGTACGCTCACGGCAACCCATGGCCAGCACAATGCTCTTACCCTTTGCCACAAACAATCCGTCCTTGGGGTTGATGCCGACCACCTGATGGTCGCCGACTTCCAACACCATGGTGTCAAGCTTGTATTCAACGCCCTTTTCAATGGCTTCTTTGATGTAGCGGCGCGCGTATTCGGGGCCGGTCAGTTCTTCGTTGAAATGCTTCAGGCCGAATCCGGGGTGAATGCACTGCTCCAGAATACCGCCCAGGCTGATATCGCGCTCTACAATCAATACATCTTTCGCGCCGGCATCTTTTGCGCCGACTGCGGCAGCAAGACCCGCAGGGCCGCCGCCGACAACGATTACATCATATAATTTCTCGCCCATTGTTCGTTCCATGCCTTTCTTTTAATATGTGTGGCTTATCTGACTTTTCCCTTGATCATTTCGGAACCGGGATCGTTCTTGCAAACCTCTTCGGCAGGGATGCCCAACTCTCTGGCCAGGATTTCAATCACTCTGGGTCCGCAGAAACCACCCTGGCAACGACCCATACCGGCGCGGACGCGGCGTTTGACGCCGTCCACAGAATGGGCGCCCAATGTGCGATGAATCGCATCGCAGATCTGGCCCTCGGTCACGGTCTCGCAACGGCAGATGACATTGCCGTAACGGGGATCCTTCTTCACCAGCTCGGCTCTTTCTTCCTGCGTCATGTCGCAGAAACGGGGCGTGCCGTGACGGATCGGGTTGAAGTCGGTCTTGAACTCGGCCTTCATACCGGCCTCCAGCATCATGTCCACCGTCTTCTTGGCGATGGCCACCGAACCGGTCAGACCCGTGGAACGAACGCCGGAAATGTTGACATAACCCTTCAGATCATCATAAAGGTCAATGTGCAGACCTTCAGGGTTGCGCTGTGCGCGCAGACCGCAGTACTGCGTGATGGTGTCGCGGATGTTGACATTCGGGATCATCTTGCGGACATCGTTGGCAATGCTCTCCAGCCCTTCGGCATTGGTGCTCTTGTCGGTCTTGTCCAGCAGGTCCTCCGCAGTCGGGCCGACCAGCATATTGCCGTGCATGGTGGGGCACATCAGTTTGCCCTTTGTGACTTTGGTCGGGATCGGCAGTACGATCATGCCAACCTGGCAGGAAGTCTTTTTGTCCAGAATGTAGAACTGACCCTTACGGGGCGTGACATAATAATCATTTTTCCCGACATAAGAAGCAATCTCATCGCAGTAAAGGCCGGCAGCGTTGATGACATACTTGGTTTCAATGTCGCCCTTGTCCGTCTTGACCGTGGTCACGGCGCCGTCTTTGGTTTCAATGCCGGTCACCTTGGTGCCAAGAAGAAAATGCGCGCCGTTATCGGCTGCGTTCTCAGCCAGTGCGATGACCAGCAGGAACGGATCGATAATGCTTTCACGGGGAATATACAGGCCGCCCTTGACCTCAGGGTTCAGGTTCGGCTCCATCTTCAGCAGTTCCTCGCCGGTCTTGTACTCCACATCGTACACACGGTTCATCATGGCCTTGTGCTTGAGCGCGGGGAGTTTTTCAAACTGCTCCTCGGTAAAAGCGGGCAGAATCGCGCCGATTCTCTTGAAAGGAATATCAAGGTCGGCGGTCAACTTGTCATACATGGGGTTCGCCGCCACGACCAGTTCACTTTCCAGTGTGCCGGGCGCTGCGTCATAACCGGTATGGATGATCGCGCTGTTGGACTTGGAGCTGTCGCCGCCGATATCTTCGTTCTTTTCGACAACGGTAACATCCAGTTTGTACTTGGACAGTTCGCGGGCAAGAGCACTGCCGACAGCGCCTGCGCCAATGATGACAACATCTGTCTTTTTCATACGGAATCTTCCCTTCCTAATATTAAGCGCTGTCCCTTTGGGCATCGCTTTCAATTAAGCCGCCGCGACCGCAGAAAGGTCACGGCTTCTTCAGTTTTCTATTATGGCATATTTCTTTTCCTTTGTCAAGGGTTTTTCGTGAAAAACTGCATTTTCTCCAAAAAAGTCAAAAGCTTTTTCAAAACAATTCCACACCAATTCGGGCGTTTTACGCAAAAAACACGAGTTTTTCTTTAAAATGTTGCGGATTCCAGTCAAAAACAAAAAAATCATGTTGACTTTTTGCGAGTTTGTGCTATACTGAATGTAAAAGTGCACAAATCATTTGAACGGAGGCAATCAATGCTCACTTCGGAACGGCAAAGAATGATCAAAGAAATGGCCCTGCAAAACGGAGAGGTCACTATTTCGGATCTGGCACAGCGTTTTTCGGTTTCCATTGAAACGGTACGGCGCGATATCAACATTCTCTCGGAAAAAAATCTGCTCCGGAAAGTGCGCGGCGGCGCGGTACCGATCCAGTTCCCCGTCCGCGAAGACGCCTATGACATCCGTTACCGGCGGAACCAGGCCGGAAAATTTGCCATCGGAGAGTATATCGCGGAAAATCTGATTGAAGACAATGACAGTATCGCGCTCTCCAGCGGCAGCACCATGGAGGTGCTGGCCAGCGTCATCACGGGCCGCAATCTGCTCATTGTCACCAATTCCATCAATATCGCGGATATTCTGCAAAACCGCATCCGGCAGAACGCGCTGTCGGGCGAGGTCATCATGCTGGGCGGTGTCATCCGGGCGGACGAGCACTACACCGGCGGCACCATCGCGGTGGAAATGCTTAAAAAATTCACTTTCAACAAGGCTTTTCTCGGGGTATCGGCTGTCAGCGGGCGCGACCTCATGGCTTCCAACATTGAAGAGGGCATCATCATGTCCACCATGATCGACCACGCGCGCAGTTGCTTTGTGGCGGCGGACGCCAGTAAATTCGATATCCGTTCCACCTACACCTTTGCGGATCTGGCGGAGATCGACGGCATTGTGACCGAAGAAGGCGCCGAACTTTCCGAGGAGACCTATTCTCTGCTGGAAGCCACCAATGTTCGGCACTTCCGCGCGCCGGTCGTTACGATAAATCAGGCGGAAAAAGCATAAATCTTCCGAAAATGCGGAAAACCTATTGCATTTTTCCGTTTCCGTGATATAATGATAGTGTTAAACGCTGTGATGAAGTTGTCTATCCCGTGAAAAGCACCAAAGAGAGGCCGCCATTGGCTGAAAGCGGCTGTGCGGGCGGGGGAGGCTTTCGCTTCGGAGCGGATCCGGTGAATGTTTCGGTAGCCGGGTACGGCACGCCGCCGTTAGCGGCTTTGAGTGTTGGCCGCTGGCCTTCAATTCGGGTGGTACCGCGAGCGAGTTTTCGCCTCGTCCTGATTTTTCGGGGCGGGGCTTTCTTTTTCCCGCTCTTCATTTCAATCCTGTCAGACTAAAGAAAGGAAAATAACATGGAAGAATTACTGGAAAAAATCAAAGCCGCGGCGCTGTTGGAACTGGCGCGCTCGGATGCGGATCTGGAGTCGCTTCGTGTCCGCTTTCTCGGAAAGAAAGGCGAACTCACGGCCGTTCTGCGCGGCATGGGCGCACTCAGTGCCGAAGAACGGCCGCGGATGGGGCAACTGGCCAACGATGTCCGCGCCGCCATTGAAGCGGCCATTGCCGTGAGAGGCGCCGAACTGAAAGAAAGAATGCTTCAAAAACGCCTTACGGAAGAAAAACTGGATGTGACTATGCCCGGCGAAGCTCCCCGGATGGGGCACCGCCATCCCCTCAACCGCGTTCAGCGCGAAATGGAGGAGATCTTCATCGGCATGGGCTTTCAGATCGCCGAAGGGCCCGAGGTCGAATACGACTATTATAACTTCCAGGCTCTGAACATCCCGAAGAATCACCCCGCGCGCGATACGCAGGATACTTTCTATATCACCGATAACATCCTGCTCCGCTCCCAGACCTCCCCGGTTCAGGTGCGGGTCATGGAAAAGCAAAAACCGCCGATTCGGGTCATTTCCCCCGGGCGCGTCTACCGTTCCGATGCGCTGGATGCCACGCACTCCCCGCTCTTCCATCAGATGGAGGGACTGGTGGTGGACAAGGGCATCACTATGAGCGATTTGAAAGGAACGCTGGAGACCTTCGCCAAAAAAATGTTCGGCGAGAACACCAAAATCCGCTTCCGCCCGCATCACTTCCCCTTCACCGAGCCGTCCGCCGAAGTGGATGTCTCCTGCTTTGCCTGCGGCGGCAAAGGCTGCCGCATCTGCAAGGGCGAAGGGTGGATCGAAATTCTCGGTGCCGGCATGGTGCATCCTTTTGTGCTGTCCAACTGTGGCATTGATCCGGAGATTTACAGCGGTTTCGCTTTCGGCATGGGCATTGAGCGCGTGGCCATGAAGCATTACGGCATTGACGACATCCGCCTCTTCTATGAAAATGACGAGCGGTTCCTCAAGCAGTTCTGAAAGGAGTTAGACCATGAATCTTTCCATGAAGTGGCTCTCTGATTTCGTAGATGTCAGAGATATTGATATTAAAGACTATTGCGACCGGATGACCCTGACCGGCTCCAAGGTCGAGGGTTATGAAAAAGACGGCGCCGAAATTGAAAATGTCGTGGTAGCGCGCATCAAAAAGATTGAAAAGCACCCCGACAGCGACCATCTGCAGATCTGCCAGATGGATGTGGGCACCGGCACCGATGTACAGATTGTGACCGGCGCGCAGAACATTTTCGAGGGCGCGCTGGTTCCCGCCGCACTGCCCGTGGCGCATCTGCCCGGCGGCGTGGTCATCAAATCCGGCAAACTGCGAGGCGTGCCCTCGGACGGCATGCTCTGTTCCATGGGTGAACTGGGCCTTAGCGTGCACGAATGTCCCGGAAAAGAAGAAAACGGCATCCTCATTCTGGATGAGGACTGCGCCGACAAGATCGGCACCGACATCCGGAAAGTACTCCTGATGGACGACACGAGCGTGGAATTCGAGATCACCTCCAACCGCCCGGACTGCCTTTCGATCATCGGCCTGGCACGGGAAACCGCGGCTTCCTTTGACCGCGAACTGCATCTTCCGATTCCGCATGTAAAAGGCGCGGGAGACGGCGACAGGATCGGCAATTATCTTTCGGTCTGGATCGATGCGCCGGATCTTTGCCCGCGCTATGCCGCCAAAGTAATCAAAAATGTCCGGATCGCCCCCTCCCCCCTGTGGCTCCGGATGCGTCTGCGTGCCTGCGGCGTCCGTCCGATCAACAATATCGTGGACATTACCAACTATGTCATGCTGGAATACGGCCAACCGATGCACGCTTTTGATTACGCTTCTCTTTCCGGCTCCGAGATCCATGTGCGCCGTGCCCGGAACGGAGAAAAATTCAAATCGCTGGACAACATCGACCACATTCTGGACGATACCATGCTGGTGATTGCCGACCGTGAAAAAGCCTGTGCGCTGGCCGGCGTCATGGGCGGTGCAAACAGCGAAATTCTGGATTCCACCCGGACCGTTGTTTTTGAAAGCGCCTGCTTTGCCGGCCCGAATGTGCGTGTGACGGCCAAGAAAAACGGTATGCGGACCGAATCCTCCGGCCGCTTCGAAAAAGGTCTTGATCCCGAAAACTGCTACGGCGCATTGCTTCGCGCCTGCGAATTGGTCGAAATGTTGGACGCCGGCGATGTGGTGGACGGCATGATCGACCTGTACCCCGGTAAGGCCGAACCGGTCACGCTTCCCTTCGAGCCCACGCGCTATAACGCTTTCCTTGGCACCGACATTGAAGAAAATCGGATGATCGCTTATCTTGAAAAACTGGACTGTAAGGTCAGCAACGGAAAAATTGCCGTTCCTTCGTTCAGAAACGATCTCCGTTGCATGAACGACATTGCCGAGGAAATCCTCCGGATGGACGGTTATGACAAAATCCGCTCCACCCGCATCTGCGCTAGCACGACCGAGGGCGGCCGGACGCCGCGCCAGTCCTTTGCCATGGATCTGGAAAACGCGCTGATCGGTATGGGACTGGACGAAATCCAGACCTTCTCCTTCATTTCCCCGAAATATTACGATAAAATCCGGATGCCCGCAGACAGTCTGCTCCGGCGCTCGGTGGTCATCTCCAATCCGTTGGGTGAAGACACCAGCGTCATGCGGACCACCATGCTTCCCTCCATGATGGAAGTAATCGCCCGCAACCTCAATTTCTCCAATGAAAATGTGCGGCTCTTTGAACTGGGCTCCACCTATCTGCCCAACGAAAATCCCGCGCTTCTCCCCGAAGAGGGCCGCGTGCTCTCCATCGGAATGTACGGCGATGCAGATTTCTACACGCTCAAGGGCGTCATTGAAAATCTTCTTTCGCTCTCCGCAGTCAGCGGCGTCACTTACGAGGCCGCGCAGGACAACCCCGCCTATCACCCCGGCCGTTGCGCGCGCGTCCTGACCGGGGACGGAAAAGTGCTCGGCATTTTCGGTCAGGTTCACCCGTTGGTCGGCGCAAATTACGGCGTGACCGTGCCGGTCTTTGTAGCGGAAATCGATTTCCTCGCGCTCTTCGCGGCCTACAACCCCGCCAAGGTTTACCGTCATCTCCCCCGCTTCCCCGCCATCACCCGCGATTTTTCCTTTGTCTGCGATGAATCGTTGGAGGTCGGAAAGATCGAGGCGGTCATGGCCAAGGCCGGCGGAAAACTGGTGGAAAACATCCGTGTGTTTGATATTTACCGCGGCGCACAGGTCGGCGAAGGCAAAAAATCGGTTTCGCTGCGCATGACGCTGCGTGCCGAGGATCACACCATGACGGTGGATGACGCCGAAAAAGTGACCAAAAAAGTGCTCTTCCTCCTTGAGAAGGAGCTAGGGCTGACGCTTCGCGCCTGATATCATGGAAAAAGAAAAAATCGCCCGCATCAACGAACTGGCGCGGCTCTCCAAAAGCCGCGCCCTGAGCGATGCGGAAAGAAAAGAGCAATCGCTCCTGCGGCAGGAATACCTGGATGAGATCAGGATCTCTTTCGGAAATACGCTGGAGCACACCGTGATCGAACGGCCGGACGGCACCCGCGTGAAACTACACAAAAAACAAGATCTCAAATAAGAGCAGGTGCCCTATGAATACCGTTTATCATACCGCCACACCGGAAGAAACCGAAAAGATCGGCTCCCTGCTGGCCAAAGAGATTCTGGAGGATGGCAACGCTCCCCGTTTTGTAGCACTTTTCGGGGATCTCGGCGTTGGTAAGACCGCATTCGTCCGCGGCGTGGCTTCGGTCATCGCGCCCGGCGCCGTCATCCGCTCCCCTACTTTCGCGCTGGTGCACGAACATCTTTCCGGCAAGATCCCGCTCTTTCATTTCGACCTCTACCGAATCACCGGAGAAGACGACCTTTATTCCATCGGATTTGACGATTATCTTGCCCGAAAAGGTCTTTGCCTGACCGAGTGGAGTGAAAATATTGAAAGCGAACTTCCCGCGCATTATTATCGCGTCACCATCCGGAAATGCGGAAAAGAAAACGGGCGGGAAATCACCATTTTAAAGCAATAAGGGAATATTATGCTGATTTTAGCTTTGGATAGTACGGCTCTGGCGGCCAGCGTCGCGCTCTGCCGTGACGAAACGCCGCTGGCCGCCTTTACCCTGCAAAACGGAAATACGCACAGTCAGACGCTGCTGCCGATGGTCAGTTCTGCCCTGAAGATTGCCGGATACACGATCTCCGATGTCGGACTTTTTGCCTGCAGCAAAGGGCCCGGCTCATTTACGGGCGTCCGTATCGGCGCGGCCACCGTCAAGGGTCTTGCCTTTGGGAGCGGGAAACCGGTCATCGGTGTCTCCACCCTGGAAGCGCTGGCCGAAAACCTGATGCCTGCGCGCGGATTGTTCTGTCCTGTCATGAATGCGCGCCGCGGGCAGGTCTACAATGCGCTCTTCCGCTCGGATGGGCAGACGCTTGTGCGCCTTTGCCCCGACCGTGCCGTTTCCCTTCCGGAACTGGAAAAAGAACTGGCCGACTTGGGTGAACCTTATTTCCTTTGCGGCGACGGGAGCGCACTGGCGGCCGGGGCCTTACGCCTGCACGCGCCCGAAAACACCCCGGAACTTCTGCTCCCTCAAAATGCCGTTTCGGTTGCGCGCTGTGCCCTGCGTGCCTATCGCGCCGGTATACGGACTACCGAGGAAGAACTCGCCCCGGCCTACCTGCGCCTGCCGCAGGCCGAACGGGAGCGCCTTGAAAAAGAAAAAGCGAAAAAGGAAGGTACAAAGCCATGAAAAAAATCGTCATCGGCTCCGATCACGCCGGATTTGAAATGAAAGAAGAAATCAAAAAACACCTGGAAGAACGCGGATTTGAAGTGACCGATGTGGGCACGGATTCCGCCGCCAGTTGCCACTATCCGGTTTTTGCAAACCGTCTGTGCCGCCTGATTCAGGATGGGAAAGCCCCGATGGGTATTCTGGTCTGCGGCACCGGCATCGGCATGTCCATGGCCGCCAACAAAGAAAAGGGCATCCGCGCCGCCTGCTGTGGCGACACTTTCAGCGCCCGGCTCACCCGGGAGCACAATGATGCCAATGTCCTTTGCATGGGCGCGCGCGTGATCGGCATCGGGCTTGCGCTGGACATTGTTGACCTGTTTACCGATACGGCTTTTATCGGCGGGAAACACGCCACCCGCGTTGGGATGATTACTGAAATTGAGAACGGTTCTTTCAATGAAAAAGAATAAATTTTCTCATTTTATTGCTGATTGCCTAAAAAAAGCCGCCGGAAAGAACCCCAAACCGCGCACCTCGGCCGTCATTGTGGCCGCCGGGAATTCTACGCGGATGGGTGGAACAGTCTCCAAGCAGTTTCTTCTTCTTTCCAAAATGCCGGTGTTGGCACGCACGCTCCGTGCCTTTGAGGACACCGCGCTGATCCGGGAAATTGTGGTGGTGGCCCGTCCGGAAGATTTCGGCACAATCGAAAGCATGGCCCGAACCTATGGCATTACCAAACTGACGCGCGTGGTTGTGGGTGGTGAAACCAGAGCCGCTTCTGTCAAAAATGGATTTGAAAAAATTTCGCCAGAAAGCGATTTCGTGGCCATTCATGACGGTGCGAGGTGTCTGGTGACGCCGGAAATGATTGAAAATGTCTGCCGCGCCGCTTATCGGCATAAAGCTGCCAGCGCAGTTGCGCCGATAACTGATACTATCAAAACCTCCAATCCGCGCGGTTTTATTAAGGCCAGTTTGGATCGAAAAAAGGTCTTTTCGGCCACCACGCCGCAGGTCTTTTCGGCCGATCTTTACCGCGGCGCGTTCGCCCTTTGCAAAAACCCGGAGGATCTGACCGATGACAACCAACTGCTTGAAAAGCTACCCTTTCCGGTCAAGATGGTGGATTGCGGACGGGAAAACATCAAGCTGACTCTGCCGGTTGACCTTTACCTGGCCGAGGGCATTTTAAAATACCGGGAGGAACAAAACGCATGAGAATCGGACACGGCTATGATGTGCACCGGCTGGTTTTGGGCAGGGCGCTCGTCCTTGGCGGCGTAAAAATCCCGTATGAAAAGGGGCTTCTCGGCCACTCGGACGCCGATGTGCTCACACACGCCGTGATGGACGCCCTGCTCGGAGCGGCGGCGCTGGGTGACATCGGAACGCTCTTTCCGGACAGCGACCCCGCTTTTGCCGGCGCGGACAGCCTGCGCCTTTTAAAGAAAGTCGGCCGCCGGATTGAAAAAGCCGGTTATCAGATCGGAAATATTGATGCGACACTGCTTGCCCAAGCGCCAAAAATCGCGCCGTATATCGGGCAGATGCGGCAAAATCTGGCCGGAGCGCTGTCCGTGCCGATCTCAAATATCAGCGTCAAAGCCACCACGGAGGAAGGTCTCGGCTTTACCGGCACCGGAGAAGGCATGGCCGCCCACGCGGTTGCACTGCTCTTCCCGCGGGAAATCATCCGACCGCTCTAAACGCAAAAAATCCGCCCGGTCCGTGACACCGGGCGGTATTGAAAAGCCGGTTTTCCGGGGCTTTTACGGTTCACGACCCGCTGTTTTTCACTTCCACCCCTTGCCGCCGGCACACTTTAAAAGCCTTTCCCGATGTCAGAATATGTCGAAAGAAAAGAAATTGTGAGGATTCCCTATGAAAATTGCCCCTTCGCTTCTGGCCGCCGATTTTTCGGCGCTGGCCGATTCCGTCTCTAAAATCGAATCGTCCGCCGATTTTCTCCATCTGGATGTCATGGACGGACATTTTGTGCCGAACATCTCTTTTGGCCCCGGCGTCATTACCGCGCTCCGGCCGCTTTCCAAGTTGTTTTTTGATGTTCATCTGATGATCGAGCACCCGGAACGCTATCTTTCCGCCTTCCGAAAGGCAGGGGCGGACGGCATCACGGTACATCTGGAAACGCTGCGTGACCCCGCCGCGACCCTTGATGAGATCAGGACTTTGGGCGCCGCACCGGCACTGGCAATCTCCCCCGAAACGCCTGTTGAAGCGTTACTCCCCTTTCTGCCGCTTTGCAACATGGTGCTGGTGATGACGGTGCACCCCGGTTTCGGCGGGCAAGCGCTCATACCGCAGGCTCTTGCCAAAGCGGCTGTTTTAAAAGAAAAGATCTCTCAACTGGGGCTCAATTGTCTTGTTGAGGCGGATGGCGGCATCAAACCCGCCAACCTTGCCACGGTCCGCGCGGCCGGTGTGGATGTGGCCGGTGCAGGGTCGGCCGGTTTCGGTGCCGCCGACCCTGCGGCTGTCATTGCAGAAATGAAAAAAATCTGAAAAATCCCTTTAGAGAATCCGGGCTTCCGCTCTTTGCAGAAGCCCGGATTTTTTGCTTTCCGCTTACAAAAAGTGTACACCTATTATCTCAATAGGTATACACAATAAAAATGAAAACAGGAAAATAAAACCAAAAAACAGGAAAATATTGTGTAAATATATTGATTTTTCTATATTGTTGTGATATAATAAGAAGAAAAGTGTACGCCTATCAAGATAATAGGTGTACAGTATGGAGGACGTTATGAAGGCTAAAAAATTCAGTTTCCATGCGGGTTTGCTGTGCATAGCCGCGCTTTTTGTCACGCTGCTTTTGCTTCTTTCTTCCTGCGGCGAAGACGACAAGAAGCCGACAGAGACAGTGGATGACAAAAATTTCACTTATGCTGTTGAAAACGGACAGGCGACCGTTGCTTCGTATACCCCATCCGGTGAAATTTCGCCCAAACTGATCATTCCGTCCACATTGGGCGGCTATCCCGTTGTCCGAATCGGCGAAGGTTCCTTTTCCGGTTTGAAAAACATAAAAGAAATTGTTCTGCCGGACAGCGTCACAGATATCGGCAAAGAGGCATTCAAGGACTGCTCTGACCTTACAAGCATCACCATCGGAAACGGCGTTAGTAACATCTATTCTTATGCATTCAACGGTTGCATCAACCTTAAAAACATTTATATAACCGATATAGCGGCATGGTGCAAGATCTCAGGGTTGGATAACCTTATGCAAATAAAAGGTTTATTCGATGGCGGTGTCTACATTGACCGCACGGCATATAGCCTGTATTTGAATAACGAACTCATCACAAATCTCGTGATTCCAGATGGCGTCACCAGCATTGGCTGGGGTACATTTAATGGTTGCACAGGACTCACAAGCGTCACGATTCCGGACAGCGTCACCAACATCGATTCTTATGCGTTCTCCGGTTGTACAGGGCTTACAAGCATCACTATCGGGAACAGCGTCACCAGCATCGGAGATTCTGCTTTCTACGGTTGCACAAGCCTTGCAAGCATTACAATCCCGAACAGCGTCGCCAGCATTGGAAATGATGTGTTCTACCATTGCACAGGGCTTACAAGCATCACGATTCCAGACAGCGTCGCCAGCATTGGAAATGATGTGTTCTACCATTGCACAGGGCTTACAAGCATCACGATTCCAGACAGCGTCACCAGCATCGGAGATGATGCGTTCAGATATTGCTCAGGACTCACAAGCGTCACCATTGGAAACGGTGTCACCAGCATTGGCTGGGGTGCATTTAAGGGTTGCACAGGACTCACAAGCGTCACGATTCCGGACAGCGTCACCCACATCGGAGCTGATGCGTTCGAAAATTGCACAGGACTCACAAGCGTCACGATTCCGGACAGCGTCACCTACATCGGAACTGATGCGTTCGAAAATTGCACAGAACTCACAAGCATCACTCTCGGAAACGGCGTTATCAACATCGGTTCTTTTGCGTTCTCCGGTTGCACGGGACTTACAAGCATCACAATCCCGGACAGCGTCACCAGCATCGGAGATTCTGCGTTTTACCGTTGCACAGGCCTCAAAATCATCTATTATACCGGTACGGAAGCACAATGGGCGAAAATCAGCAAAGAGTATTATTCCATTCCCGACGACATAACGATTGTTTATAATCACAAGCCGACCGTCTGACCCCCTATATTTTTCCCCTGTTTCCGGCGCGTTGCTTTTGCCGCGCCGGAAATGCACGACACACAAAGAAGCACCCGCGCGTTTGCGCGGGTGCTTCTTTGCTCTTTTAAAAACTCAGCGGC
>ERZ779888.77-NODE-77-length-126251-cov-12.174372_pt1 | contig 126251 bp, 138 predicted proteins | sample MGYA00511245_ERZ779888 | MGnify/ENA primary metagenome ERZ779888 (study PRJEB29588, sample SAMEA2155255) | human gut metagenome | biome: human gut; feature: human-associated habitat; material: faeces | place: Denmark | collected 2008/2010 ...
AGATGTCTCGCAACTCCCAAGGGTTGAGTTACTTACACGCGCAGAATTTCGGTCAAAAATGAAAAAATATATCCCATCCATAAAACAGTATAAAATGTAAAAACAACTTATATTGTTCATGTCCGACCTGACAAAGCAAGCATTGATTGCATCTTTCAAGAAATTGTTAGAGACCGAACCGTTCGACAAGATAACGATCTCCGATATCACAAACGATTGCGGCCTCTCGAGACAGACGTTCTACTACCACTTCCGGGACATCTTCGACATGATAAGATGGATCTACAACTCGGAGTCGCTGAACGAGATCGGCGGCAGAGGAGGATACGAGACGTGGCAGGACAAGATCAGAGAGCTGTTCGATTATACCTTGAACAACAAATCCCTGATCCTGGGAACGTTCAATTCCAAGTGCAGGAACGACCTAGTCGGATACTACATGGATGTCAGCATCAGGAAGATCTCCGACATCGTGGAGATGAAGTCCGACGGGGACATCGCCGAGAAGGATAAGAAGTTCATAGCCAGCGTCTACGCCTATGCGTTCGTCGGCATAATGGTGGACTGGATATCCGACGGGATGAAGGAGTCCTCGGAAGAGATGGTGGACCGCGTCTACAAGATCATCATGTCCAACTTCGACAGGACCCTTGCCGCATTCCGTCAGCCGCGCCTGTACTGAAACAGCAGAATTAAACCAACCACATGCGGGTCCCGCATCGGATTGGAGACCCGCATACCTTTTAATCAAAAAGACATGCATGTGGGTTAATGGACTACGCCCTCAAAGACCACACTTGGGATTTCCTGTACCTGATATTCATGGTGATCGACCTGTACATAGTGGTCAATCTCCTTGTAAGGAAACGTTCGGACTTCCGCAAGCAGCTGGGCTGGCTCATCGTCATGATGTTCAATCCCATCGTAGGGTTCGGAGCGTACATAATGGTCGGAAAGCCCATGTTCATCAGAAGCTTCGCCCGCCACAAGAACGAGGGTATGGAGATCATCGACCGGAAGATCTCGGAGAGCCCGGTCTGCAGGAAGAGCCTGTCCGTGGCCCGCGCCCTGAGCGCATCCGGTGCCCTGGCATATTCGGAGGACAGTTCCGTCTCGTACATAGGGAGGGGCTCTCAGTATTTCGACGAGCTCTACACGGACCTCCGGAAGGCACAGACGTCCATATGCATCGAATGCTACATCATACGCCGCGACGAGACCTCCAGGGAGTTCATGGACATCCTGAGCGAGAGGGCGAGGGCCGGTGTAGACGTGCGTGTCATATTCGACGACTACGGATACGACGGCAAGGATATGCGCTACATAAAGGGGATGAAGGACGCCGGGTGCAGGTGCGTGTTCTTCCACAATATGAACAGACTCCTGTTCAGTCCCCTGAAGAACTGCAGGAACCACAGGAAGACCGTGGTCATAGACGGCCGCATAGCGTATCAGGGCGGATTCAACATCGGCGACGAATACATGGGCGAGGGCCCCCTGGGGGAATGGAGGGACGCCGCCGTCAGGATCGTCGGACCCCAGGCCCAACAGCTGGGAAGGATGTTCGCAGAGGACTGGGAGTACACCACCAAGGAGGACATATCCGGCCTTCCCGCCCTGTTCCCGCATGTGGAACCTGCGGGCGACACCCCTATGCAGGTGGTGCCCGGGGACCCGGTGGTCCAGGACCTCAACCCGCTCATGTGCCAGTTCCTCGCCATGATAGAGTGCTCCGGAGACTCACTGTACATAGAGACCCCGTACTTCGTACCGCCGAGACCTATATTCGAGGCATTGGCCATGAGGGCCAGGTCCGGAACGGACGTGAGGATAATCATCCCCGACGAGGCCGACCACCCCTGCGTATACTGGAGCAACCGCCATTATGCCAGCATCATGATGGAGGCGGGGGCCAAGGTCTACGAATACCACGGAGGCTTCATCCACACGAAGATGATAATCGGAGACGGCCAGTACTGCTCCGTCGGATCGGCCAATTTCGACGAGAGGAGCATACACATAAACCTCGAATGCAATGTCCTAATGTATTCCGAGAAGATGGGCGAAAAGCTTACGGAGGAGTTCATGAGGGATCTGGGGAACAGTACCGAATACACCATGGAGATGTACGACTCCAGGACCCGGTCCCAGCGCTTCAAGACGTTCCTGTCCCTCATCACCTACGACCAGCTGTAAAGACCCAGAATGTAGAAAGAGGCGATCTGGAAATGGACATCCTCCCTATAATCATAGTCCTCAACGCAATATTCATCCTTGCCGCGATGTACGCCGAGCGCGCCAACCCGCAGATGCTGGTCTTATGGATGGTGCTCATGGGCACCCTCCCCCTTATAGGATTCATCCTGTACCTGATGTTCGGACAGACGTTCTATTCCCGCTATGCGTTCAAAAGGAAGAGGGATGACGATGCGAAATCCATGATCGACACGGACAAGGTCAGGAAATTCGGCCTGGATCCTCGCAGCGACGGCATGTCCCAGGCATTGGAGAGATCAGGGGCGTCGCAATGTCTCGGAGGAAACGACGTCCGCTATGTGAGCGAGAGCGAGGACTTCTTCGACAGTCTCTTCGAAGCGATGGAGAAGGCCGAGCACTATCTGTTCCTGGAGTACTACATACTCAGGAAGGATGCGACCGGGAGAAGGATCCTGGAGATCCTTATAGAGAAGGCGAAGGCGGGCGTCATGGTGAGGCTCCTGGTGGACGAGGTCGGAACTCGCAACCTGCCCAAGGACCTGAAGAAGGAACTCAAAAAGGCCGGCGGGAAGGTCTACACGTTCCATAAGATCTCGACCCTCCTCCTGAGTGCCAAGAAGAACAACAGGAACCACAGGAAGATCGCGGTCATCGACGGTAAGAAGGCCTTCGTCAGCGGATACAACATCGGCGACGAATACCTGGGGAAGGGGAAATTCGGCCACTGGCGTGACGCCGCCGTGATCATAGAAGGACCCATAGTCGACTGCTACACCCGCGTGTTCCTTCAGGACTGGAGATATGCCAGCTTCGAAGATCTGGTCAACGACCGCGACCTCTATTGCGCCGAGGAGTCGGGGAAGGACATCCCCGTCCAAGAGACCCACGGGGGCCCGGATATGCCGGGGACCAACTCCATACACATGCAGTATGTCAGCATCGCCACCGCATCCCGTGAACAGATATGGCTGACCACCCCCTATCTGGGACCTTCGGATGCCGTCCTCTACCAGCTCCGCCTCAAGGCGCTGGCCGGTGCGGACGTCCGCGTCATCATCCCCGACATAGGCGACCATGTCTTCGTCTACTGGGGCAACAGATACTGTGCCAGCAGACTCATGGATGCAGGCGTCAAGGTATACGAGTACCATGACGGATTCATCCACGCCAAGACCATGGTCGGGGACGGATACTACTGCGCCGTAGGTTCGGCCAACCTCGATCCGAGAAGTATGAACCTCAACTTCGAATGCAATGCGATGGTATATTCCGAAGAAGTCGGAAAACAGATGACCCAGGCGTTCGAAAAGGACCTCGAGAGATGTACCGAGTACACCATGGAGATGTATCGGAACAGGACCGGCATACAGAGGATCAAGACGTTCCTGTCGAGATTCGCCGCGGAGCTTCTCTGAGCAACGTATTAATCAGCAGAAGGAGATTTGATACCCATGACCAGCAGGGCAGACATCGAGAAGATCAAGAAGAAGAGATACGAGGCACTGGCACCCATACTCATAGAGAATCTGGAAAGCAGACAGTATGAGGCGTATTACGTCGATAACGGCGAAGAGGCCGTGAAGAAGGCCCTGTCCCTCATGCCGGCCAAATCCTCGGTTTCATGGGGAGGGTCCGCAACCATCGAGGAGATAGGCCTGTTGGACAAGGTGAAATCCGGACCGTACAAGGTACTCGACCGCTCCGAGGCCTCCACCCCCGAGGAAAAGGAGGACATGCTGAGACGCGCACTTTCCGTAGACTTCTATCTGACCAGTTTCAACGGCGTGAGCATGGATGGCATAGTCTTCAACATCGACGGCACCGGAAACCGCGTCGCCGCCATCACGTTCGGACCGAGGAACGTCATAGCGGTCGTCGGCATGAACAAGGTATGCAAGGATCAGGAACAGGCACTGGCAAGGGCGGAGGACATCGCCGCACAGATGAATGCGGCCCGTTTCGGCATGGAAGACACCCTCTTCACCGACGGAGATGTGACCGACGACTGCAAAGCACCGAAGTCCATATGCAACTTCATCGAACAGATAGTGTTCTGCGGGAAACCGAAGAGGATCAAGGTCATCCTCGTCGGCGAGGACCTTGGTTTCTGATCCTGTCCTTGATCTTGGAACCGATCTTCGATCCGGAACGCCGGATGGAGCGCACCCCCGACCTGGTCTGTACATAGAAGGCCGAGGGGGCGTGCTCCATGAAACGGACGAAGGATTCCGACCCCATCTTGGCCTTCTTGATCACCGATTTCTCCTGTCCGATGACCAGGCTGTAACCGCCCTTTATCCCGTCCAGGAACTCCTCGCGGTTCGATGCCTGTACCGCGGTTATGACGTTGCCCACCTCTTCCAGCATATGGCCGTCGGTCCCTCCAGTATAGCTAAGACCGTACTGCTCTGCGGCGGCCAAGGCCCTCAGGTTACTGGAATGGGTCATCCCGCTGCATATGACCTCGTATGCGTCGAGCATCTTCACTATATCCTCGCTGAGATAACCCTTCTCTATGCATATCTCCACCCCCTTGTTGGTACCGAAATAACCTAGCGGGTGTGCGGCGGAAACGACACAGTGGATATCCTCCTGTTCGATGGTGTAGAGGAGTTTCTCGGTGGACATGTCCTTCAATGCCAACCATGGGCAGCTCTGCAGGTTGGGACGTATGTATTTGCGCCAGAACGCCGACATGTCCCTGGTCTCGTAGAAATACATGAGGATGTGCGGACCGTCGGAGGTGCTCACCTCGATGCCGGGGATCACGAACACGTCCTTCTTGTCGGCCACCTTGACCGCCGATGCTATGAGGTTGTGATCGGTTATCGCGACACCCGTCCCGCGCATCCGTGCTAAAGCTACCGCGTCCATCACGTCGGTGAAAGAATCGGAGCAGTTTGTATGGAAGTGCATGTCTGCGAACATGTACCCCATCTCCGATAGGGAACTGTAGTCGGGAGGCCCGAAGAGGACCCTGTTGCTCTTTATATTCACCTTAGGCATAGCGTCTTCCAGATGTCTTCGGACTCGTCCGCCACGGCGGCCACGTCCATGGTCGTACATACCCTGTCGCGGACCACGATGTCCCCCTGGCACATCACGGTCTTGACATTGGCCTGGGATAGGGAATATGCGAGGTTGGCGACTATGTTCTCGGGAAGGAGAGGTCTCAGGTTGGCCATCTTACCGTCCAGGACCACGACGTCCGCATACTTCCCCGCCTCCAGGGATCCGAGGGAATCCTGCATACCGATCGCCTTGGCCCCGTTCACGGTGACTATGTCCAGAAGGTCCTGGGCAGGCGTGACGGTCGGATCCCATCTGCTGGATTTCTGAAGAAGACCCAGCATCTTCATCTCCGAGATCATGTCGAGACTGTTGTTGGTCGTGTTGCCGTCGGTACCCAATGATACGTTGACACCATACTTCTCGAACTCCGGGACGGGTGCGACCCCTCCTGTGGCCAGCTTCATATTGGACACGGGACAGGACGAGATGGACATCCCCGCCTCCCCCATAAGACGGACCTCGTTCATCGTGAGCCATGCGGAATGTGCGGCGACCACCCTGGGCCCGAGGACCCCTATGTGGGAGAGCCACTCGGCCGGCCTCATGCCGGTCGCCTTCTTGTGGTCGTTGACCTCTCCGCGGGTCTCCGACAGATGCATGTTTATGGGGGCGCCCACCTCGTCGGAGAACGCCTTCGCCTCCGTACATGTCTCCTCGTTGCACACATAGACTCCCTGAAGGCCCACTCCGGGAACGATCTTCCTCTCGTTTTTGAACTTCTGATAGAAATGCCTACAGTTGTCCACAGGGTTGCCCTTCTGGGTCGTCTTGTCCTCATCCAGGCAGCACCAGCAGCAGACACCCCTTATCCCCGCCTCCTGGGTCGCCTTGGCGATGACATCCTCGGAATAGTAGAGGTCCATGAACGTCGTCGTTCCGGACATCATCATCTCGGCACAGCCGAGCTTCGTACCGACCTCCAGATCCCTGTCCGTACGGTCGGCGTCTATCTTGAAAACCTTGTTCAGGAAATCCGGGAACAGGAGGTCGTCCACCACTCCCTTCATGACGGACATCGCAACATGCGTGTGGGTGTTTATGAGTCCGGGGATCAAAACGTCCCCCGCACAGTCGATCTCCTCGTCGGCGGTACCGTTGTACTTGGGACCGACGGAGACGATCCTCTCCCCGTCCACCACGAGATCCCCTTTCAGAACTTCCCTCTTCGCATTCTGCGTGACGATCCACGCATCCCTGAAGACCGTTATCATAATGTTACGAAAGCAAGGGTATCGTAAGAAAGTTTGGATGATGCGACCCGTGGATTGTACGTATGAAACGTATGTCGATATGCCGTCGGTGCGTCATTTGGAAATAGTCCGACGTGATAGTACGGTGCGACCGATATGACCTTCCGTATAACGTTCCTCGGTACCGGGGGCGGCAGACATACATCGATGTTCCAAACGCGCTGCACCGGCGGCATGCTCATCGAACACGGGGACCCCGTCATGCGCATGCATGTGGACCCGGGACCCGGGGCACTGACCCAGATGCGCAGGATACGCTACGATGTGGGCTCCACGGACTCCGTGGTGATATCACACGCCCACCCGGACCACTATTCCGACGGACCGTGCGTTATCGAGGGGATGACCCGCGGCGGCTGGGTGAAGAGAGGACACCTCTACGGAAGCCCCACCGTCATAGAGGGGGAGGGAGGATTGGGCCCGTGTCTCTCCCCATACCATCTGGGTCTTCCCATATCGAGCACCGCTTTCCGTCCCGGGGACGTGCTCGATATAGACGGACAGAGGGTGGAGATATGCCGTGCCAGACACAGCGACCCGACGAACGTCGGGTTCCGTTTCGACACCCCCTTCGGAGTGGTCTCCTATGTGAGCGACACTGACTACGACGAGGATATCGGAAGGCAGTACATCGGCAGCAGGGTGCTCATACTACCGGTGACCACCCCCCACAACAACCGCATCAACTACCACATGTGCACGGACACCGCGATAGAGATGGTGGACCTGGTCAAGCCGGAACTCTGCATATTCACCCATCTGGGCATCGTGATGATAGAAGAAGGCCCTGACGCCCAGGCCGAAATGTGCCAGGATGCCACAGGCGTACGCACGGTGGCCGGAAAGGACCTCATGGTCCTCGACGTGGGAGAGGATCTGGAACTGTCGCAGGCCAGGACCTACGACGGCGAATGGATCCCGGAATGGGCACCCAAACTCCCGGAAAAATACAGGGACGGCGGACAAAAGGGAAATTTTTAAAGTACCGATTATAATGGCGGGCCTATGACTATCGAGGACGATGTACTCGCAAGAATAAGACCCACCGAGGAGGAGAGGCGCCACATAAAGCACGCCGCCGACGAACTCCGCGGAAAGGTCCAGGAGTACATCGACAGGGAAGGGATAGATGCGGAGATCCGTTTCGTGGGATCATACTCCAAAGACACCTACCTTTCCGACCCCGATATAGACCTTTTCGTCCTATTCCCCACCTCGATCCCCCGTGCCGAACTGGAGAGGGTGGGACTGAAGATGGGTGATGACATCCTCCACGGGATCCGCATGTTCTCAGAACACCCGTACACCCGCGGGAGATATGACGGGGTGGATGTCGACCTGGTGCCCAGCTATCACATAGAAAGCACCGATAAACTCCAGACGGCCGTAGACAGGACACCGTTCCATACCAGGTATGTGCTGGAGAACATGAGCGTCGACCAGAGGGACCAGGTAAGGCTCCTGAAGAAGTTCATGAAAGGGATCGGGACATACGGGGCGGAACCCAACACCCGCGGATTCTCCGGATACCTGTGCGAACTCCTGATCATAAAATACGGCTCCTTCAGAGGAGTTCTGGAGGCCGCGGCATCGGAATGGAGGGAAGGTACCGCCATCGAGATCAAGGAAAGAGGACCCCCCATGATAGGTCCCCTCATCGTATATGACCCGGTGGACAAGAAGCGCAATGTCGCATCGGCCGTCCACCTGGATACGCTGGCACTGTTCATAGCCGCGGCCAAGGACTACCTCGTGGAACCGTCGGTCAACTTCTTCTTCCCTAGGAAAAGGACCCCGCTGACGGTCGAGGAGCTCGAGGAGAAGGCGTCCATACACGGGTCTAGGATACTGACCGTCACATTCAACAGACCCGATGCCGTAGAGGACAACCTCTACTCCCAACTGTGGAAGACCCAGTATGCCCTGATAAAGAAGTTGGACGATTTCGACTTCAACGTCCTGAGGGCCGTGCACAGCATGGATGAGAAACACATGGTCATAGCCTTCGAGTTGGACCGCGACGTCCTGTCCAAGACCTGCAAGCACGTCGGTCCCCCGGTATTCGTAAGGGCGGCCGAATCATTCCTCAGGAAATGGAAGAACAACGAATACGGGGCACCGTTCATAGAGGACGGCGCATGGTGCGTGATCGTCGAGAGGATGTATTTCTCCGCAGTGGAAATGCTCGAGGAAGAGGCCTCCCTCGCAGGCATAGGAAGGGAGATCGACCCCGAATCCATGAAGATCCGCGGCCATGAGGCATCCATAACAAACATAGACCCCTTGCTTCTGACGGAACTGATGGATCCCGTACTCAGCTGGAAAATCGTCTGAAAAGCGCCTGCATCGATTCGATGTATACAGAACGAGACGGATAAATCCGTGGATGGAGCCGGACCATTTCGGACCGGCCCCCCGGATATTGTATGGTTTATGGCTTCAAGGAACCAGGAAAGGCTGGTTGATGAAGACGATACATATTCCGAGAGCCATAACAAGGAAGACGAAGTAGTCACCCATCATGGTCTTGGACTCGAGAAGGTCCGCCCTGATGCCCAGTTTCACGTATAGCTTCTTCATGGTGAAGACGGCGGCGAACACCATGATGGTGTCCAGAACCCAATTGATGGGGTCGCCGAGGACGTTGCAGATGACGGCGGCAAGGAACCCTACGATCACCGCATAGACGATAGTGATGAAGAGGACCTTCGTTCCATAGATGTCCTTGAGGATAAACTCCTTCTCATCGAAATTGGAAGGTGTGAACTCATATTCCTCTTCGGGCTTCTCTTTGATAAGACGCCTCTTCTTTGCCATAGTACTTCCCGATTCTATACTTCCCTTATAAACTTATAGGGAGGGGAAATGCGGGTATTCTCGCAATCGGTTGGAATTAATATAACTTTTATAAAGTTATTCATTTCGGAATATACTGTCCTCTCGGACCCTCAGATACGGTCGGGGAGCAGCGATCAAGATAACGTGCAGATTGTAATCGATTCCAAAACAAGGTTGCAAAACCTACCCGGGTTTATAAATAATAACATTAACAAATTATAAGTTATTCATATGTGCCTACAATGAGCCAGAATAGTCGCATCCGTCAGATTCGGTCACCCCCTAGTTTCGCTTAAATATACAATCCGCGTGGAGAAAGATGAGAGTGAAAGAAATGGCTGAGAAGACCCTTGAAGACATACCGGGCGTAGGACCCGCGATCGCAGACAAACTCCGCGAAGCAGGGTACACCGAGATAATGGCCATCGCGGTGGCCGCACCCAAGGACCTCGCCGAGACCTGCGAGATCGGAGAGAAGAAAGCGATGGACATCATCGAAGGCGCGAAACTCGTGGCGGACATCGGCGGCTTCGAGACCGGTGACGTGATCCAGCAGAGACGTGCGGCCGTATCCAAGCTGACCACCGGATCCAAGGCGTTCGACGAACTCCTCGGCGGCGGTCTGGAAAGCCAATCCATAACGGAGTTCTTCGGGGAGTTCGGAAGCTGCAAGACCCAGGTCTGTTTCCAGCTGGCGGTCAACGCCACACTCCCGGAGGAGAAGGGAGGACTGGACTCCGACGTGATCATCATCGATACGGAGAACACGTTCAGGCCCGAGAGGATCACGCAGATGTGCAACTACCTCGGAGTGGACCCCGACGAGACCCTCAAGAGGATCCACATAGCCAGAGCATTCAACTCCCAGCACCAGGTCCTGCTCGTAGACAAGGCCCTGGAACTGGCCAAGGACATAAAGGTCAGGCTCATGATAGTCGACTCCCTGACATCCCACTTCAGATCAGAATATCTGGGAAGGGGGGCTCTCGCGGAGAGACAGCAGATCCTCAACCGCCACATGCACGACCTCCTGAACTTCGCCACGGTCAACAATGCCGTCATCGCAGTCACCAACCAGGTAGCATCCAAGCCGGATGCGTTCTTCGGAGACCCTACCAGGCCTATAGGAGGACATGTGGTGGGCCACACTGCCACATTCCGCATATACCTCAGGAAGGGAAAGGCCGGAAAGAGGATAGCCAGACTTATCGACTCTCCCAACATGCCCGAGGGAGAGGCTGTGTTCATGGTGACCGAAAACGGTATTACGGACTGACGACTGGTCCATCCGTGTATCAATCATACCTCTTCGAACTGCTAGGCGAACTGGACGACATGCCCCGCGACGAGGCCGTCGCCACGGTGTATACCGAGACGGACGGGGACTGCCGCATAATACGCGATGGTCCCGGGTACGTAGTAATCAGTTTCGAAGAGGAAAAACTGGATCCCATATGCTCACGTCTGGCACTTACTCACAGCGTAGGAAGGTATCTGGGATCCTTCGATCCGGAAGACCTGTCTCCCATAGAGGGGGCTGGGCTTCCGGCAGGAACGTTCGCCCTGAGACATAAGCGGTTCAAGGGGTGGATGGCCGATGTGGACTCCCAGAATCTGATCCGTAAGGTCGGTGCCGTATTTTCCAAGAACAACGATGTGGACCTCAGACATCCTGACACCGTGGTAAATCTCCTTATGACCGACCAGGTACACGCATTCATCGAAGAAAGGGTGTTCGATGCCGATCTGTTGAGGGAGAGGAAAGTAAGCGAGAGACCGTTCTTCTCTCCCATCTCCCTGCATCCGAAATATGCACGTGCCTTGATCAACCTGACCGGGGTCAAAAGAGGAGGGACCGTCCTCGACCCGTTTTGCGGCACAGGCGGAATCGTGATCGAGGCGGCCAACATGGGCATGAAAGCCATAGCCTCGGATTTCGACCCGGAGATGGTCGCAGGCACCCGCGAGAACATGGATTACTATGGTCTGGCACTTCATGATTTCGAAGTCATTGACATCGGAGACATACCCGAGAGATTCCACGATATAGACGCCATCGCCTGCGATCCCCCGTACGGAAGGTCCACTAAGACGGGTGGCGAGAAGATAGACCACATATACGCAAGGGCGTTGGAAGCGTTCCCGAAAGTACTGTCGGAGAAAGGCAAGGCGGGCGTCGTCATGCCCCATGTGTTCGAGAATCCGTATATGGATCTGAGGAAAGTGTACGTCCAGTATGTACACGGGACCCTTTCACGCTATTACCACATATTCACCCGCCAATAATATTATAATAATATGCGCGATAGGAAAAGACCGTGAACAAATATCTCCGCCTCTTCAGATTCGGCAACTGTCTGATGGGGGCAATCGGCGTACTCATTGCCTGTTTCATAGCCGCAGGATTCGATCTCGGCGACCACGCCATAAAAGTGATAATCGGGTGTGTGCTCGTCATATGCTTCGAAGCGGGAGGAAACGCACTGAACGACTATGTCGATTACGAGATCGATATGACGGCCCATCCGGATCGTCCGATACCGTGCGGGGAGATATCCCGTAAAACCGCACAGATATGCGGGATCGCAGGCCTTGCCGTCGCAGTCATACTTTCATTTTTGATTTCTTTCGACACAGTCCCCTTGGTCATCCTTTGCGCCATATTGATGTTCGCATACGAGACCGTCCTCAAACAGAGGGGATTCGTAGGAAACCTCACCATCGCAGTCCTGACCGGACTGATCTTCTTGTTCGGCGGATCCATCATCGGAGACTACTCCCAGGTATGGACTCTGGCCCTCCTTGCGACACTCGTATCCATCGGAAGGGAGATTGCAAAGGACATAGAGGACGTGGAATCGGACGAAGGGAGCAGAAAGACCCTCCCGATGATCATCGGAAGGAAGAAGGCCGCAACCCTCGCCGCGGCATTCTTCGTCATCGGCCCCATATTGAGTTTCATCCCTCTGCTGGACAATACTTTCGGAATATTGTATTGCTCCGTCATCGTGGCAGATATAATCTTTATCTATTGTGCCACCATTGTATTCAAGGACGCTCACAAGGCGGAGAAGCTGGCAAAGGTCGCCATGTTCGCCGCCCTCATATCGTTTGTACTAGGTGTGATCTGATGACCGGTCTGAAAGAATATCTCTTCGAGAGAATGAAGAAAGGAACCATCCATCTTACTCTTCTCGATCCCGATCCGGAAAAGCTCTCCGAAGAAAAAGCCAAGGAGATTGCTGTGAAAATGAAAGAGGCGGGGTCCGATGCATTCATGATCGGAGGATCGACAGGGGTCACCAGCGAGAACCTCGGTGCGGCGGCCAAAGCCGTAAGGACGGCTTCCGGCCTCCCTGCGATATACTTCCCTTCCAACCCGAGAGCCGTCACCTCGGAGGTGGATGGGATGTTCTTCATGAGCATCCTGAACAGCACCGATCCCCTCTACATATCCCATGGTCATGCGATGGTCGCACCATATGTGGCGAAACTCGGCATAGAGACGATACCGATGGCCTACATCATAATCGAGCCCGGCATGACGGTGGCAAGGGTCACAAAGGCGAAATGCGTCGGACATGACGATATAGACACCGCCGTCGGATATGCGCTTGCGGCAGAGATGCTGGGAATGCAGCTGGTCTATCTGGAAGCAGGAAGCGGAGCGGACAGACCGGTGTCCCCCGAGATGATATCCGCAGTCAAGAAGGCCATCCACGTCCCCCTCATCATAGGCGGAGGAATAAGGACTCCGGAGGCGGCGGAAAGGGCCAGGAAAGCAGGGGCAGACGCAATAGTGACCGGGACCTTCGTCGAGCAGTGCTCCGACGAGAACGTCCTGAGATCGGTGGTCCATGCCGCCAAGGGAATCTGACATGACACACAAGGACGACTACCAACCGGCCTACAGCCAGCCCATATCCCCCTCTGCTCCGATGTGGCTTACTCCCGAGGAGAGACAGGCAGGCATCAACAAGAACCTTAAGGTGGCTGCACACAGGTTCCTCTGTCCCAACTGCGGGAAGGAGTTCAGCCTTTTCCAATCAAGGGCCGTAGCCTGCAAGTACTGTCCCAAAGCGGCATCGCGCTGTCCCAACGTGAGATGCCCCTACTGCGACTCCGAGTTCCCCATAAACGGATTCGTCGTACCCGATGGCAACAGACAGGACCAGAGGATGATGAACGACTACACCGACGAAGTGTTCAACCGCTGGGCAGACACTTATAACAGACGCTGAAAAAAAATCCTCCCGGCCCCATACCAACATGGTGGCCGGGATCCATCTTAAGATCTTATTCCTGTATCTCGAGGCTTCTGACCCCGTAGACGGGATCATAGTCCCTGGACACCTTGTCGCCGATGATCTCTTCCAAGATCACTTCCATGGAGAGCCATACTTTGACACTCTCACGGAAACAACCGGTGACGGCCTGCCCGTTACGACCCACGGACCCATGCATATGGATTATCGGCTCTCCGCCTATGCTGTCACGAATGACCGTGCCTAGGCCGAAGAACTCGCAATTGTTATCGAGCTTATAGATGATAGGTTCGTGATGACCGTTGTTGGTATCGCAAAGACCTACGACAAAACTTGATCCGGCGGCCACGTTGCCTTCCAGCGTATAGTAGCCGTTCATTATGTCATGCTCTTTGGCAAAACTCTCGATGGACTGCTTTATCGAATCCCCGTTCTCAAGCTTTAAGACGAAGATCCTTCCACGCGTCATCTCGCGGAACTTCATCCGAATCACCTATACTTGCTATATCTATCCATGAGTCTGCAGATCCTGTCATACTCGTCCTTTGTGAGATTTCCCTCGTCGACGAATGTCTTGGCATAGTCTTTCGCATCGCGCGTAGATATGCGCGAGGCCTTCGCTATGACCGATGCCAGGAACGACGATGCCATGACGGGGTCCATCGAAGACTGGGACAGGATCTCGTTCATATCGTACTTGAAAGGAGCGATCTTGTGGGTGTTCAGCATGGACTGCCTCTTAGAGGCCTCTTTCGGCCTCTGACCCTGACTCCCCCTCTTAGTCTGTCTGTTCGGAGACGACGGCCCGCGACTGTTGGCCCTCTGTGAGGATCCGCGATAGGACATGCTGTAGTTGGCATCGGTCTTCTTCGGGAGTTTGAGGACCTTCTCCTCCGGAATTCCATCCACGGGCACGATCGCTATATCGTCATCCCCTGCATTCTTATGGACAGGTGCCGAAGCGGGTCTTGCGGACGATGTCCCCTGAGGACGGGGACCGGATCCCCCGCTCTGTCCAGCAGCAGGGCGCGGCCTTCCGCCGTACCCTCCGCCGCTTCCACCCTCACGGGGCTTGTAGTCCGTCCTCGGACCGGAAGCGGAATGCTGGTTGGAACCTTGCGGGCGCGAAGTCCTGTCACCCTGCCCGGTAGATCCCTGAGAACGGGGACCCCTGTATCCGGAACCTCCCTCTTTAGGGCGGTCGCCGGCGCTGCGGTGCTGACCCTCGGTTGTATTTGCACGTGAATCCGGACGGGATGTGTGTCCGGAAGTCGGCGCATTCGTCCTGCTCTTAGGTTTGTCGTCTTTAGGAGCAGGCTTGCGCGGGGATTCTCTGTTCTCTTCCAAATATATGACTCCAACGAAATCCGATGGCCACAATATTTAAAAATATATTGTAGAAATTGTGCATCGTTTGTACCGGGCATATGTCTTCTTTTAATTTATTTTAATATTTGAAACCCATATGGAGGGACAGAATGGAAGAGTCTGCTAAAAAGAACAAGCGTAAGCCGGTGAACGAACGCGCGGGATACATGATACTTCTCGTCATGGCGTTATTGTTCGTGGTCATCTCATTCGTCATGAAAGAGTATGAAGGCATGCTGGTGTCCGTACCCACGATTATCGTAGTGGCGGTATTTCTGGTACGTAACGGCAGATTCTACGTGCCTCCGGCCCTGATCGTACTGATGTCCGTCGTCCTGTTACTTTTCATGATCGCGAAATACAGCGTCAAGATACAGAACGAGCTGATATTCGGCGGCGTCGCAGACTTGATGATGGGCGCTTTCCTCGGGCTCATCGGGCTCATAGTCGTCTATACGATGCTGCGCTCCATGCCGAACTTCGACAAGGACAATGCGTTCTTCGTCAGTCTCAGCGCTTTCTGCATAGGCGTCTCCCTATCGGTCATAATCCTCCTGCTCAACTACACCATCGTCTCCTTCCAAAATGAAAGCGGACTCGAATACAGCGCCCCTTTCATCGCAGTGAGGGAGGTCCTGATGGTCATTGCCGGAAGCGGATTCGTGAACATCCTGTTCTACCTCAACCGCCACAACGGACTGTTCAAACACACCCTCGAAAAGTTCCTGTCGGAGAATGCTGACACATTGGGCATAGAGGACCAGGAGATACGCAACATCGAGAAGATCATCGAGACGGGGGAGACATCCGTCATCGAATTCAAATCCACGATAAGGACGAATCTGAAGACGGGGGAGAAGGACCCCCGCATGGAGAAGGCCGTCCTCAAGACCTTGGTGGCGTTCCTCAACAGCAAGGGGGGCACGCTCCTGATAGGGGTGGCGGACGACGGCACCGTCATAGGAGTGGACGAGGACTCTTTCGAAAACCGTGACAAGATGATGCTGCATCTGAACAATCTGATAAAGACCCAGATAGGAGGAGAGTTCCTCCCGTACATCACATACAGGGCTTTCGACATGGATGGCAAGACCATAATAAAGATCGACTGCAGCAGGAGCGAGAGCCCCGTATTCCTCAAGGAGGGCAAGGTGGAGACATTCTTCGTCCGCTCCGGCCCATCCAGCATAGACCTCCATGGAACCGACATGCTGGCATATGCCAACCATAACTTCGGCAGCCAGCTTAGGAAAGTATACAACAAGATCAAGTGACCCACATGAACAAAACGGAAACAGTCCCGGAGGGACTCCGCGGATTCTTCGAGGACAATCCCCGCCTCGCCCTGGCATTCTCCGGGGGATCCGATTCGTCATATCTGTTCTATGCGGCAAAGGCATGCGGTGCTGACGTCCGGGCATACTTCGTAAAGACCCAGTTCCAGCCTCGTTCCGAAATGGAGGACGCCATCAGGACCGCAAGATATCTGGATGGGGACCTGTGCATCATCGACAGGGACGTCCTGGCCGATGGAAGGATCGCCTCCAACCCGCCCGACAGATGCTACTGGTGCAAACACGCCGTCTTCGGCGCCATATCCGAGGCCGCCAGGAAGGACGGGAGGGACTCCGTCATCATCGATGCGACGAACGCATCGGACGATCCGGAAGGACGCCCCGGGATGAAGGCTCTGAAGGAAATGGGTATCCGCTCCCCGCTGAGGGAGTGCCAGATATCCAAACCCGAGGTAAGGGAACTTTCCCGCGAGGCAGGTCTGTGGACCTGGAACCTCCCATCCAACTCCTGCCTGGCCACCAGGACGCCCTTCGGGACGGTTCTGACCGAGGACGGTCTCCGCAGGACGGAGGAGGCCGAGCGCAGAGTGGGGATGCTGGGTCTTTCGGATTTCCGTATCAGGACACGGGGGGACTCCGCCTTCGTGGAGACAAGGGAGGACCAGATGGACATCCTGGACAGGATACGGCCCGAACTGGAATCGGTCCTTTCAGAATACTACTCCGGCATCATCGGATACGGGATAAGGAGGCCGGGCCTGTGAACACACGGGAGGTCCTGGAGGCCGTAAGGGACGGAAATATGTCCACCGAGGAGGCCCTCGTAAAACTGAAGACCGCCCCCTTCGTAGAGTTGGGATACGCCAAGGCCGACACCCATAGGAGGATTAGACAAGGGTCCACCGAGGTGGTCTACGGTGCGGGGAAGACCCCCGAGCAATCCCTGGGGATCGTCAAGGCCCTCGCAGAGGACGGCGGATGCGTATTGGTAACCCGCTGTCCGAAAGAAACCGCCGATCTGCTGTCCGAGAATCTTGGATGCGTCGAATACGACCGGGTGTCGGGGATATGCACCGTAGGGCCTAGACCGGTCCCGTCACCCAACAGCCTCGTATGCGTAGTCACGGCCGGGACCAGCGACATCCCCGTGGCCGAGGAGGCCGCGAGGACGGCCGAGGCGCTGGGGAGCAGAGTGGTGCGCATATACGACGCAGGAGTGTCCGGCATACACCGCATCCTGTCCAAGACCGATACCCTGGCTAGGGCCCGGGCAGTGGTGGCCGTCGCAGGTATGGAGGGGGCCCTCCCGAGCGTGGTGGGCGGACTCGTCGACGTCCCGGTGGTCGCCGTCCCCACCTCGGTCGGCTACGGGGCCTCTTTCGGCGGCATCACCGCACTTTTATCAATGATGAACTCGTGCTCATCGGGTGTAAGCGTTGTCAACATCGACAACGGTTTCGGGGCAGGATACATAGCCAGCATGATAGACAGAAGGAGTGCGCCACTTTGAAGACATTATATCTGGAATGCAACGCCGGGGCCTCCGGCGATATGATACTGGGATCTCTCACTGACCTTCTGAAGGACCCGTTCGAATTCAAACAGATGATCGAATGTGCGGGCATTCCTGGAATAACCGCAGAGGTAACGGTCGACGACCAGTCATCCGTCGCCGGCATCAGGGTGCACATCATGGTGGACGGGATCGAGGAGGGAAGCAAGGAGGAATCCGGACACCACGACCACCACGCCCTCAAGGACGTCATATCGATAATCGGGGGACTGAACGTCTCAGACATGGTCAAAAGCGACGCCGCACAGATCTACCGCATAATCGCCGAGGCGGAGTCCAACGTCCACGGCAAGCCGGTGAACGAGGTCCATTTCCACGAGGTCGGCGCACTGGATGCCATAGCGGATATCGTCGGCGTCTGTATGCTCATCGAGAAACTGGCCCCGGAGCAGATCATCGCATCCCCCCTAAGGACCGGGTTCGGGACCGTCAGTTGCGCACACGGGATCCTTCCGGTCCCCGCCCCCGCCACGGCCTACATCCTCCAAGGGATGCCGGTGTACGCAGGCGACGAGGAGGGCGAGTTCACCACCCCGACCGGTGCGGCCATCGTCAAACATTTCGCAGAGGCGTACGGACAGATGCCGCTGATGAAATTCGATGACGTCGGATACGGTCTGGGCAGGAAATCGTTCAAGACCGCCAACATGGTACGCGCCTACCTGGGAGACGTGGACGAGGCACTGCCGACCGTGAAGGAGATCTCCTGCAACATCGACGACATGACCCCGGAAGACATAGGGGGGATAATCGACCTCCTGATGTCGGCCGGCGCACTGGATGCGATGATCACCTCCGCCATGATGAAGAAGAGCAGACCCGGCTATATCCTCACCTGCATCTGCCGGGAGGAGGATGCGGACGAGCTCGCCACCGTCATGCTCGCCCACACTTCGTCCATAGGCCTGAGGATGCACACCTGCGAAAGATACGAGATGGGGTCCAGTTTCATCACGTACCGCACGGACTTCGGCGACGTACGCATCAAGGTCTCCGAAGGATACGGCCTCCGCAAGTGGAAGCCGGAACACGAGGACATGGTCAAAGCGGCGATATCTTCCGGCGTCACCGTGGACGAGGTCCGCAAAAGCATCCACTTCGACCCCGACGAGGAGATCGGGGACGACTGACCGGGGGCGGGAAAACGGCCGGCGTCACCGTGGACCTGAACGAGACGGAGTTCGACCTTCTGGCGGATTACGCCGTGAGACACGGCGTATCCATGGCCGATGCCGCACGTTACGCCATATCCCTCATGCTCGAGGCCGAGAGATGTGCCAGCATAGCCGACGATGCGCTTAGGGAAGTCCTCGGCGGGAAATAAGACACCTGCCGGACATGGTGCGGGGGAGGGGATTCGAACCCCTGAACCGCTAGGGACCGGATCTTAAGTCCGGCGCCTTTGGCCAGCTCGACCACCCCCGCCTGCGTGAGGGGGACGCCGTTTATCACACATAAAGGTTGGTCCCGCCCCGACGGACGGAGACCCTACAAAGCGTTAATATCCAGATGCCAATCCCGTCCGCGTGAAATTCAAGATCCCCGACCAGGATACCGTTTGCAAGGCGGTCAGCAGGGTCATGCTGCGTAATCAACGCATAGAGAGCCAGAGGGAGCTTTCCGACCTTGTGCAGAAGGAACTGTCCTCCGAGGATCCGGAATACCGCATCAGCGGCGAGCGCATAAGGAAGGTGGCGGTATCCTCCGGTGCGGCCAAGGTGGAGATAGAATACAGGGAGGCGGTCAAGAAGAAGCTTCCCGACATCTGCCCGGTCTGCGGCAACGCCATGTCCCCTATAATGAACATGACCCTGGAAGGAGACGTGACGGAGGTCAAAAGGAACTGCACCGTATGCCCGTTCACCGCAGGACAGAAGGCCTGCTCCCCAGGGAGATACATATTCGTCAGAACGCCTCCGCACGAAGTTCCGGAGGAGGAGATCCGCATAAGGAAGCTGAGGAAGGCCGCATCGCACCTCAGGGCCGCCGAGAAGCTGATCTCCGAGGCCTTGGAAGGGACGAACTTCCCCGACAGGGGCGCCATAGCCACTGACAGGATATCGGAGATACTGAGGTCCAAGGATGCTGCATGGAGCATACCCAACCTGGAGGCCGATATACGGGACATCGGTCATGAGGACCCTCTGTGGACCAATCCCCTGGGATCCCCCAAGTACCCGACCCGCAAATGAATTATAGAAACCTCTTAATTACACGCATAATAAAAGGAGCTGACATACCTTGAAGAGCTGGGAGTTCACCAAAATCGAGGGAAATAAGATCAAGATCGACAACTGGCTGTCCGACACCATGGGGCTCGTGGACGGGGGATGCATCTACAGCACCCTGTTCAAGTATCCTGATAACGGACCCAAGCGGTACGAGCTCATACTCTCGATGTACCCGCAGGAGAACTTCCGCACACTGGCACAGGTGACCGTCTGGGCCGAGGATGTGCCGGGGTCCACCGTCCAGTCGGCAAAGTTCCTGACCGACCAGGAGATCAGGATCCTCAACTCCGTCTCCCTTACCGGGATCTCCGACACCACGATCATCTGGAACATTCTCGCGGACCTCAACTTCGCAGGAGAGGGGGAGCTCATCAAGGAGAGGTTCGAACAGCTCAAGGACGCAGGGGACCCCTCCGTGGACAAGATCAAGTATGTCAGCATCAAGCCCGCCAACATCGGGAGGATCTTCCGCGAGAAGAATGACACTGGCTCATTGAAGACCGAACTCAGGCACGGAGCCCCCGTGACATACGAGAACGGATGTTTCGACCTGTCCAAGGAATACGGCGACATCCTGAACGATGTCGACGGACAGGAGGTCATGATCACCCTCGACCCCGGATCGTGGCTCGTATCGGTCGTCTTCTTCAAGCCGGACACGGACCTCATCAAGATCAACATGAATGTGCCAGACTGCATGGGTTCCATCGATACGGCTCTCAAGATGCTCGCAGAGGCAGGCATCAACCTCATCTCCGTCTTCACCAAGGTCATGATATCCTACCAGACCATGGACATCGAGGTAGTCGCGGACAGGAAGGCCAGCAAGATGACCGTGGAAGAGATCGGAAAGAAACTCCCCGAATACTTCTCCAAACTGAACGGAGTATACGAACTCAAGGGAGTAGAGCGCCTCTGACATGATAGGTCGTTTCGTCAAGACCACCCTGGCGGACTGGAAAGGCCGGGACTGCTGCCGCATAGAGTTCAGGGGATACGATGTGAGGTATCCCTACCTCGGAGGTTCCGACATCTATGACCGGGAAGGACCCTGCATAGATCCGGACGAGATACTGTCATATATACGGGAAAGAGGCCAGACCCTCGACGGTATAGTCCTCGGCGGAGGAGAACCTCTGGCGCACGAAGGCCTGTACGGATTCCTCAAGGAGCTCAGAAGAACCAAACGCCCCATAATGCTGGAGACCCAAGGAATGCGTCCCGATGTTTTGGACGACCTCGCCGGAGCCATGATGTTCGACATGGTCCGCCTATATGTACCAGCATATCCGGGTTCTCCTAATTTCCAGAAGGCCACCGGAGGGTTTGGCGACCCGGCCCTCATGAAAAGGTCCATGGAGATTGTCAACGGCCTGGATGTCGACAGGGAGTTCTTCGTCTATGCCGTCCCCGGGATCGTGGACGGACCGGAGATAGAGAACATAGCCAGATCCGTCGGGGAGAAGACGTACCTGACCATATCCCAGTTCGACCCGCGCCTTGCGACGGATCCGGAGTATCGGAAAATAAGGCCTTACAGCAAGACCGAGGGCTCGGCCCTCTCCGCTTCTGCTAAAAGATATGCGAAGAGGACCGCTTTGAAGGGTTTCTGAGGATCACTCCACGAAGTTGTCGACCGTCGCCTTGACAGCAGGGACGAGGGACAGGCTGCTTCTGTTCACGAACACCTGCATGTCACCGGCCTCCGCCTTGACCCTGTTGATGGTGGACGCATCCCTGGACATCACTCCGACCGCAAGTCCGCAGTCGGTCTCCATGAGGTCGGCGATCGCATCATCCACGGTGGCCACCACCCTTATGCAGAGTACCGGAAGACCCTGGTCGACGTACAGGTTGTCATCCTCCGCATCCAATCCGGTGAATATGGCGGGAGTATAGTACAACCCGTTGGAAGTGTATTCCTTCCTGACCCTCTTGCCTCCGAACAGGAGGAAGTTCTCCTCTTCCTTGATGAACTTGAGGAATCTCTTCTCCGTCTCATCGGACATCAGAGGTCCGCATGCGGCGGATTCCTCTCCGGGATCGTCTACGGAAAAGTCTTTGGCCCTCTCGACCAAGGCCTTCGTGAAGTCCCTCTCGTCCTCGGCCAGCACTATGACCTTGGATGTGGAGTACAGATGCTGCCCGCAGTAGGAGAATGCCGATTCGAGGACGTCGGCCGCAGCTTTCTTCATGTCGGAGGGGTTGGCCACGATTATAGGGGTCATCCCCTTCACCTCGTTGACGAATCCGAGGCCCTCGTCCACCGGAACGAACATCAGCTCGTCCATGGCCTTACCGCATCCGGACGCGACTACACCGGAGACGTTCTGGTCATCCGACAGGGCGGTCACATACCTGTCCAAACGGTCGGACACGATGTTCATGACACCTCCGGGAAGACCGGCCTTCTCGAACATGCGATAGAGGGTATACACGGGGGTCGGACAGCTTCCGCTGGGACTTATGACGACCGTGTTCCCGGCGGCGATGGCGGCGGCCGCATATCCCACGGCGGAGGCCAACGGGGAACTGTTGAGGGCGATGACCGCCCATACGCCGGTAGGCCTTCCTTTGACCGTCTCCGCATCGGCGGCTGCCTTGTCCAAGACCTCGATGAGCCTGTCGACCTCGGCGACGGCCTCCTTCCTGACCATACCAGTACCGAGAAGAAGCTCGGCCGCCAGCTGATACCTCTTCGTACGGACGTCCTCGGCCACCTTGGATATCACCGAGGCCCTTTCGGCAGGAGAGGTCTTGGACCAGGTTGCGAACGCCTCGTCCGCCTTCTCGGCCGCGACGGCGGTGGTACCTTCCTCGGGTTCCTGGAGGGTACCGAAGATGATGGTGTCGTCCACCGGGCTCACGAGGGGCATGTCCGTACCGGAGGCGACATACATCCCCCCGATAACCGCTGGGTAATCGTGTTTCTCCTTATCGAGGGCCATCTGCAAGGCGGCCTCGAACTTCGCATTATCGAAATCGGACGGCATGATGCAGAGGTTATCTGCGGTTGTACTGATAAGCGTTTACATCGGATCCATCGACGGGGATCTGGGACATGACAGCAAATTTTAAAACCGCATCACCGCTGGACCGCCGAGGAATATTTACGGAGTGTGTCGATTGTCAAAAACACCGAACTTGAATTCCGGGGCCGCACTCGTCGTCGCCATAGGGGCCGCATCGTTCGGATTCCTGGGCATACCGGTCCGCTTTCTGGGGGACAACGGATTCTCCGCCATGGACATCACCATGGTGAGGCACCTGGTGACCGCCGTCGCACTCTTTGTCATAATACTCGTGGTCGACAGGTCGCTGCTGAGGGCGAGACCGAGGGACGTGCTGTTGTTCGCCCTGTTCGGAGCGTTCAAGCTCATGTCGGACGTCACCCTGTTCAAGTCCCAGATGCTTATCGACCTGTCCCTTTCGACACTCCTGCAGATGACCGCGCCTTACTACGTCATGGTCTTCTCCCTGTTCCTTTTCAAAGAACGCATAACGATACAGAAGATGATAACGGTCATCGTGGCGTTCATCGGATGCATACTGGTCACCGGGATCGTGACCGGGAAACATGACGATCTGAACTTCGTCGGGATAGCTTGCGCATGCATGTCGGGACTTTTCTTCGGAATGTTCACCCTCGGATGCAAGATAGGGGCGGACAGACAGTATGCGCCCATGACGACGATGTTCTACATCTTCCTGTTCGCGACCCTGTTCAGTCTGCCTCTGGCGGATGATGCCATGGTCCTCAGGTCCTTCGCAAATGCGGAGATGCTCCTGTACATACTTGTCCTGGGATTCGTCCTTTCGCTGCTCCCGTTCTATTGCACGACATGGGGCGTCAAGAGACTGGAGGTCACCAAGGCCTCCCTCATATCGGTGATGGAACTCGTCACCGCAGCCATAGTAGGAGCGGCCGTGTTCGGTGAGGAACTCTCTGCCCCGAGGATCGTCGGAATGTTCCTGGTGATCCTGTCCATCGTCATCATGGATGTCAAGATCTGGGGGAAGATCAGGGAACATCGCAGGTCGAAAGGCGTATCGGCGGACGGACATACTTAACCGTTAAATACAGAAAGAATAATCGGCAACTGCGGACTCATGGTCTAGGGGTTATGACGTCGCCTTCACACGGCGGAGGTCGCCGGTTCAAATCCGGCTGGGTCCACCATCCTTATCATACCTTTTCGGTCCTAGTTGTGTCTGAGGAATACCCCACGCTCGGGCGATTCCGACAATAAGTTTTCAGGCGGACGTATACGTCGAAAAATGGATTCCGTGAACAAAGATACGGAATACGCAGAGAAAGTCCCGCCAAAAGGAGTATACAGAAAAGGAAATGGGGAGCCCTCCGCAGGTGCGGAGGAGGAATAGGTCAGCATAACTGAATCCTTTATTGCCTGCATCCCATTCGCCTTTGTCTATGTATGCAGCAAGATTCTCTGAGATATAGCGATAGAAAAGCATGCCCAGAACATACTGTTTGAAATCCCACCCATCGACACTGCCACGAAGATCGTTAGCTATATTCCAAATAATGCGATGAAGTTCTGCACATTCGGTTTCTTTTCTGTTGTCCAAGTGACCACCTATTCAACAGGTCCGAATATGCACTATCAATATTTATGGGCTCGATTGTTATTGTTTTACAACTCTTTTTAAAGAAATGAGGTAATGTTGTCCCCGAGGAATAAATATGACCATGGAACCCATCGACATGGCAAAAACCAAAGCAATCGCCAAACGTTTCGGTCTGACCCCAATAAAGATCAAGGGCACCACTCAGATTCAGATTGCTAAGAACACCAACGAATCAAAATATGAAATCATCACCTGGGAAGAATTTGAAAGGATCCTCGATGAAAAGAACCTCATTGTATGTAAGGCGTACGAGAGTTGTTTCCTCAAGATGATGAAGAAAAAACCCAACTGAATTTTGTGTGACTACTATGGATACTGGCACAATCATCATGGCAGTGATCACTCTCGCTTCTGTCATAGTTGCAGTATACACCGTTTTGGACGGGAGAGCCAGGTATCTGCATAGTGTTCAACCAATCATCAGCTTCAAGCTTTCCTGCTCATCCAAATATCTTGACTTGGAGATTCTGAATACAGGTAAAAGTCCTGCCCACAATGTAATCGTCCGTATCAGTTCGATAGAAGGGCTCGCAACTGAGTATGATCCTAAAGAGGACAACATCACCGGAATAACCTTCGATCTGTATCCTGAAGAAGTCGTCTGCAACCATATTGCAAGAATAATTGATAAGCCTTCAAAGGTCCTCCTGAAACTGAATGTATCATACATGGATGATTGGGACGACCTGGAAGACCTAACTCGCACCGTATTCATGTACAACGCGGAAGAGGAAATCATGGTCCTCGACAATAACTCCTCCAGCAAGTAATTTGCAAAAACAGATCCCCCAATATCTCTTTATTGGCCATAGGCCATTCGTTGTCGAGGTTAACCTATGACTCTTTGGGTTTGCAGAGCGGGAAGTTCAGGAGAATACGAGAATTACTTTTTAGAGAAAGGGATAATTGCAATTACTTGGTCTAAAGTCAACGAAGATCTGCTTGTCTGTGATACCAAGGAGAAGCTCAAAGCTGCATTATCCAGAATCTATCCTGATGAACCCCAGGCCATACCAAACTATGCAGGCCAGCTTTTCCCATTCCTCCATACAATGAAAGTCGGGGAACAAGTACTTCTGCCGAGTAAAATCAAACCCGGAACTATCTACCTCGGAACTATCCAAAGCGATTGTATATTCCGCCCGAACGAATCTCCCTACAGCCACGTACGTAAAGTAGAATGGGAAACCAAGGTACTTTATCGCAAGGATCTAGATGCCGATATACTCAATACCCTCGGAGCCTACCTTACAATCTATTCTATCGATTCCAACAAGGAGAAGAGGATTCTGAGCAAAGTGTCCAGCAGGAAAGCAACCTCTTCAGCCCATAAGGAGTCAGAAGAAGACAGTAATCCTTTCAGCAACCTGGAGGATGATGCTCTAGAACAGATTCGTGAAAAAATCATCCAGAAATTCAAAGGGTATGATATGCAAAGGGTCATAGCCTCGATATTCAAAGCCAAAGGCTACGAAACCTATGTATCCAAAGGTTCTGACAAGGGAATCGATGTACTCGCAAGCAACGGCCCTCTCGGATTTGGTGGGACAAAAATTTGTATTCAGGTTAAAACCGAAGACAATGTCGTCGGCCAGCCCGTTCTTACAGAACTCATCGGCACTATGAACAACGTTGGTGCGGACTATGGACTTCTTGTTTCCTGGAGTGGTTTCGTATCATCCATCGAATTTGATAAGAGAGATAGATTCTTCAAAGTAAAATTCTGGGATCACAACGACATCGTTAGGGAATTCCTTGAGAACTATGATCAGCTTGAAGATTGGATAAAAGCCAAGGTCCCTCTGAAGAAGATTTGGGTTCCGGAAGTCATGGACGACCCTAGTGAGTGAGTCTTCGAATAGTGCCAGATACACGATAATATAGCTCGATATACAGGCGAGTATACTATCATCCTGAGGGTCTAAATTATAGGCTCTTGAAGTACATCCCGTAATCATATTTTTGGACCTTTTTTAGTCGGTCAATTTTTTTCTATTTTTACTCCGTCTGGAACATTATGGATTTGACACCGATTTTCCAAGATTCGGTACCCCCTATTCGGGTACCTGTAACGGACGATTCTCTGTATACATCCAACGTAGCTATGGAGAATCGGACACACGGTTTCAGACCTGCTGCAGAGGTGAGGAAATGATCGTCGCCATCTATGTCCGCGTCTCCACCCGGAAGCAGGACGAGACCAACCAGCTCCCCCGTCTCCGGGAGATCGCCAAGAACAGAGGATTCGAGATCTACCACGAATACTCCGATGAAGCCTCTGCCAAGGATGCTAACCGTCCCGGGTGGAAGGAGCTCATGGAGGATGCTTCGAAGCACAGGTTCGACGCCATCCTCGTCACCAAGCTCGACAGAGTCATGAGATCCCTGGTGCAGCTCAACATCACCATGTCCAATCTCCAGACCTACAACGTGAAGCTCATCTGTGCCGACATCGGGGAGATCGATTATTCTTCTCCCATGGGCAAGGTGCAGATGCAGATCATCGGAGCCATCGCCGAGTGGGAGAGAGAGAGATCATTATACAGAGGACAAAGGAGGGAATCGAAGCAAGGAAAGCAAAAGGAATCAAACTGGGAAGGAAGAAGAGGGACGACATCCCCATCGAGACGATCGTCACGCTCCGCATGGCGGGGAATTCCTGGAAGTCCATCTCCCAGGATCTCCACATCCCCAAAACCACTCTTCTCCGCAGAAAAGCGGAGATCGAAAACATCATTCTTTCAAGGTCCGAAAAGGAGGTACTACAATGAAGCAGGTCCAAAATGGAGGGGTAGCAAACCCCGATGGGAAATATATAAAGAACGCAGAGGTCCGCAACCGTTCGGTTTCGGACCGGGAGAGGCCCGGGTATGCGCCATAGCCCTCGGATACGGGACCACCCAGGGGGAGTCGCATCCGATCAAGAGGCCGGACGAGGTCTCCAAATGCGGGACCGGCGTACCGGAGTGGTTCGCAAAAGGAGTGGAATGCGCTCTTCTGGCACCTACCGCGCTTATGAAACAGAACTTCATGTTCGAATACCGGGACAGGAAGGTATACGCCACCAGCAAAGGGATATGCGCCCCTGTGAACCTCGGCATAGTGAAGTATCATTTCGAGGTCGGCGCAGGAAAGGACAACGTCGTCTGGGGATGATGTCGGCAGCCGAGGATACCCTCTGTCCGTCTAACATGGTCGGGCCATGCCCGACCGCCCACTTATGACAACTGCTTACGGTAAAACAGGTGGGCCTAAGAAGATTTTATCAACCATATCTTCGCAATGATGTGTAAAGACCGGCGGGAAAACATCATTGCCTTGAAGAATGTTTTAATATCTAAGGCGACATGCCATATTGGAAGATACATCCAATTAAATAATTGGACTTACCAGGCGAACGGAATGATGAACAAGTGCTGCCGCTGCGGATACGAGTGGGCCCCCCGGTCCAAAGAACCGCTCAGATGCCCCTCTTGCAAATCCACCAGATGGAACAAGGAGACGATCAAGGACAAATGTCTCCGTTGTGGCGCAGAATGGGTCCAGAGAGGGAGCGAGTCCCCCAAATACTGCCCCATATGCCACTCCTCCATGTGGAACTCCGAGAAGGTGACATACACTTGTCCGAAATGCGGCCTTACCCGCACCCTCCGTTCCAACAGCCGCATAGGGCTGTGCCCGGTATGCGACCGCTACGTGGATTCCCGCCCCAAGACACAATTCGACGATTTCCGGCCGAAGGAGGCGGGGGTCAGCGACATCATACGCATATGGACCGACGGAGAAGGTCTGACCCTCGTATATGTGGACAACGGACGCGGCATGACGTACCTGTATGCCGAAGGGGACCTGGTGGGGTCGATCAACTTCTCCAGCTGGTGCAGGAACAACAAACTGTCCATGGAATACGTCCTGAGGAACTATCAGGAGGATTCCCTGTCCGAGAAACTTTCCAAACTGGCCATGTCCATGCTTTCAGATGACGAGGCCCCGTCCGACCGCATATCCATAATCGCAGAACTCCGCGGAATAACCGAGGAGCAGGCGATCATCGTCTCCATGCACGACGACGGGATGGAACCCCTGCCGATCTCGCTCAAACTGGGTATTCCCTTCTCCACCGTAATGGATACCCTGAACAACATACCGCCGATATCGGGCAAAGGCATCCGCTCCGACATAGGGAAGGATGCGAAACCGGACATGGGCCACAGAGACATCCTCGGTGACGAGAAGGTATGAGCGGTTTTATCAAGTGACAGGGGTATGGTCCGTCGTTACGGAGACTCCTGCATGATAATAGAATATTGGTCGGATTTCGCCTGTCCTTTCTGCTACATAGCCGAAACGAGGATGAAGAAGGCCCTCAGGGAACTGGACATCTCGGACGAGTGCCGCTTGGATTTCAAGGCGTTCGAACTCAACCAAGATGCCCCCAAGGTACCTAAGCGCAACATCGTCGAAGGATTCTCCCACCACTACGGCATGACCATGGAGCAGGCACAGGCACAGGTGGACAGGATATGTGCCATGGGAAAGGAGGAAGGACTGGAGTTCAACTACGCCACCGCCCGCGGGTCCAACACCTTCGATGCCCTCAGACTCACCAAGCTGGCACAGTCCAAAGGGAGGGAGCTCGGAGATGCTTTCGTGGAAAGGATGTACAAGGCGTATTTCACCGAGAACAGGATCCTCGCCGACCGCGAGACCCTTCTCTCCATCGCGGAGGAGATGGGGCTGGACAGGAAGGAATCCGAAGACCTTCTGGACGGGGACATGTATTCCAAGGAGGTCCGGAGGGACGAACAGGAGGCGTACTACCTCGGCATAAGCGCGGTCCCGTTCTTCGTCATCAACAAGAAGTACGGGATACCTGGAGCGGTGGAAACATCCCAGATGAAGAAGGTGCTGATGAAGGCGTACTCCGAAGAGGAGACGGAGGAACTGCAGCCGGGAATGACCTGCGGCCCGGACGGATGCGGACCTGCCGGGAAGGACTGAACCCTTACAGGGAACCGGTCATCCGAAGATAGTCCCGGTCGAGCGGTACGGTGCTGCCGTCCGCCTTCCGGATCTTCGAATACCCGTCCTCGAAGAGCTTTCTCCTCGCCCATCCGACGGTCCTCCCTTCACTTTTTTCGGAATAGTCCTTCGGATCCCGGGGATTCCCGGCATATTCCGCATAGACCTTGCCGAAACCTCCGTAGAACCCGCCGTAATATCCGACGGGGGCGGATACATCCGCCTTCCAGGCGGTGGACAGGAGCAATACGGATGCGATATGCATCAGACGCCTGTCCGAGACCTCCCCGCACCCGCCCATCCTCGTCCCCGGCACGGGCACACGTTTCGCCACCGATCCGTGGATGAATCCCTCCTTCTCGGAACCCAGGTAACTCCGGACGATTTCCCTCGCAGAGTCCTCCGGACCGACGGGCTCGGTACAGGTGACCACCTCTATACTTGCGGACATCAGGTTCCTGACGGTCTCCAGACGGTCGAACGGATTGAGCCGGGTCACATCCCCCTCCCCCAGTCTGATGGCGTGGTATGCCCTCCCGACCCCCGCGTTGCGCAGGGATATGCACTGTTGGCGGGTGAGGTCCCCTGTATTGACCGCTATGACGACGTCCTCGGGAGCCTCCTCCCTGGCTACCCTGACTGCGCCGAGAAGGTCCTCGAAATCGAACGAATGTATCGTCATCAGGGATATGACGGTCACATCCCCGTGTTCCGTTATCCGTCCGATATAATCGCGCAGGGTATCGTCCGACATGACGAAATCGTCCGCGTCCGTCGTACCGACCGCATATTTGCAGAACCCGCAGTCGGCGATGCACGGGCCCGTTATTATCCCGATCTGTGCACCTATCTCCCCCGTGTTGTCGTTGGCGATACGACTCAGTCTGTCTGCGAAACATACGGTCATATCCGCCTCGGGCGAATCTTCCGGGAATCCGAGCAGATATGCACATTCGTCCTCTGTAAGGGGCTTCCTCTCCGAGACCTTCCTCAGAAGCGATACCGCCGTATCATCCATGGACCCGGGAACATGTACCAGAGGATAATCGTAACGTAATAAGGATGGTGGACCCGGCCGGGCTCGAACCGGCGACCTCCGCCTTGTAAGGGCGACGTCATAACCACTAGACCACGGGTCCCTGTGTCCCCTTGAAAGTAGAGGGGATATAAAAGAAAAGTGGTCCCTCGAACCTTAATCTAAAATATGTGAGATGTTTACGGATGTAGCAAGCGGCTGTAGTCCAGTGGTTATGACGATGGCTTCCCAAGCCTTTGACCCGGGTTCGAATCCCGGCAGCCGCACCAATGCTTCTTGATCGTCCATATCCGTACGACCGCCTTCCGACACCCCTCGTTGTCAAATACATCCAACTTCTGTCATTATAACTTCAATAGAATAAAATAAAGGCATACCGTACGGAAGAACCTATGGTGCTGGAGATCGACAGTTCTAGAGGCGAAGGGGGCGGACAGATGGTCCGCACATCCGTAGCCTTGGCTACGCTCACCGGCACGACCACCCGTCTTACGAGGATCAGAGAGAACCGTCCGACGAACGGACTTTCTAAACAGCACACTACGGCCGTGAACGCCGTCGCGACCATGACCGGATCGAAGGTCACCGGCAACTACATCGGCTCGTCGGAACTCCTCATAGAACCGGGACACGACCAGGTGACCGACATATCCATGGACATAGGCTCCGCCGGAAGCATAAGCCTTGTGATCCAGGCCACCATGCTCGCCGCCAGGAACTACACGTCCCCCTTCACCCTTGACCTCGTCGGCGGGACGAACGTCATGTGGGCACCGCCCGTGGACTCCTATCCGATGGTCCTTTTCCCCCTGATGAAAAGAATGGGGATCAATGCAGAACTGGAGATCCTCGAAAGAGGATTCTATCCCATCGGGGGCGGACATGTGAAGCTGAAGATGGATCCCATCGGCAGGATCGAACCCCTTGCCTTGGACGATCTGGGACAGTTGAAAGGACTGCACGGGATCTGCTTCGTACAGCACCTCTCCGACAGGATCGGTTCAGACATGATCGAGGCCTGCAAACACGTCTTCGAGCCCCAATACGACATAGACATACAGTTCCAGAGGACCGAGGGTACGTCCCGCGGGGCCGGGATGGTGTTGGTGGCCGAATATGAGAACGGGATACTGTCCAGCAATGTCCTTTCCAGCAAAGGCCACAGCCCCCAGCAATCCGGATTGGATGCCGCCAGCGACCTCCTGCAGGAGATGTCCGCCGGATCGACGGTCGACATACATACTGCGGACCAACTCCTCCCATACATGGCCATGGCCGAGGGGAAGAGCAGCTTCATAGTCTCCAGGATAAGCAAACACCTGCTGAGCCAGATGGATACCTTGGAATCTTTCCTCGATGTGAGGTTCGGTGTGGAGAGGAAGGACGACGGATACCACTTCTCGGTCAATCCGGGGGAAGGAAACTGACCCAGCTCATGAAACCGTTCATACACGTCAATTGCGCCATGTCCGCAGATGGTAAACTGGCCGGATCCGACAGGAAGCAGGTCAGGATATCCTCCGACGAGGACATAGCCAGAGTGAAGGAGATGAGGCGCAGGTACGACTCCATTCTGGTAGGTGTCGGCACGGTCGTATCCGATGACCCCCATCTCACCGTAAAGGGCCTTTCCTACGACGAGAATCCTATCCGCGTGGTCCTGGACACCCACGGACGCATCCCCGAGGACGCCAGAGTCCTCGATGACCGCGCACCGACCGTCATCATCACCTGCAAATCATGCGAGAAGAACTGGGGGGACAGGGCCACGGTCGTACGGTGCGGCGACAACAGGATAGACCTTCCCGTTGCAATGCACCTGCTGGCACGTGAACTCGGCATCGAGAGCGTCATGGTGGAGGGGGGAGGAGAGGTCATAGCCTCCTTTTTCAGAGACAGGCTGGTAGACAGATACACCGTCTTCGTGGGCGGCCTGCTCATCGGTGGCAGGACGGCCCCCACCCCGGCGGACGGCGACGGATGGGTCGCACCCGAGGGCATAAGATTGGATCTCCAGTCGGCAGAGGTAATGGGCAACGGAGCCCTCCTCACATTTTCCCCGAGATACTGACCGTGCGCGCGCACATTTTATAACTGTTCCCGCAGTAGGAGAACCCATAGGAAAGGCGAATCCCATGAAGGCTAGAATGAAGGACGGAAGCACCGGAGACATCAAAGCGGTCTGGTTCGAGAACGGGAAGGTAAGGATGATCGACCAGAGGAAGCTGCCTTTGGACCTCGTGATCGTGGAATTCGACGACTACCGCGATGTCGCCGAGGCCATAAAGAACATGACCACGAGAGGGGCCCCGTGCATAGGTGCCAGCGCCGCATACGCCATGTGTCTGGCAGGTCTCGGGGGAAAGGACCTCGACGAGGCGGCCGCGTTCATAAAGGCCGCAAGACCCACCGCATACGACCTGTTCTATGCCACGGATTGGATGTATTCCAGACTCAAAAACGGAGACGACCCGGTGAAGGCCGCAGACGAATACGCCGACATGACCGTGGCCAAATGCCGTGCCATCGGGGAATACGGAGGGGCCTTGATCAAAGACGGGATGAGGCTCATGACCCACTGCAACGCAGGGGCCCTTGCGACGGTCGATGTCGGCACCGCCCTCGCACCCATGAGGAACGCCCACGATGCCGGAAGGAAATTCTTCGTCTACGCCTCCGAGACCCGTCCCCGTCTGCAGGGGATGCAGCTCACCGCATGGGAACTCAACCAGGAGGGTATCGACCACGCCATCATCCCGGACGGGGCGTCCGCCTACTATATGAGCCAGGGTGTCGACATGATCATCGTCGGCGCCGACAGGATCGCCGCCAACGGGGATTTCGCCAACAAGATCGGAACATTCGACAAGGCCATCTGCGCCAAGAGGTTCGGAATACCGTTCTACGTCGCCGCCCCCGTGTCCACCTTCGATTTCTCCACGGAGACGGGAAAGGACATCGTCATCGAGCAGCGGTCCGAGACCGAGGTCACCGAAGTGAACGGCATGAGGATCGCACCGATCGGCTCCAAGGCCCTGAACCCCGCATTCGACGTCACACCGGCGGAACTCGTCACCGGTTTCATCACCGAGAAGGGCATATTCAAGCCGTCGGAGATCTCGGAGATGAGGGAATGACCAACGAATCGTTCGCCAGAAGGAGACTGGCGGAATGCTGTCACCTCCTTTACGACCGGCATCTCACCGTATCCGCAGGAGGCAACATGAGCGTACGTCTCGGTGAGGACGAGATCCTCATAACACCCAGCGGCGTCAACAAGGGACTCATAAGCGGAGACGACCTGGTCAAGATGGACATGGATGGGAACGTCATATCTGGAGGGAAACCCAGCATCGAGCATAAGTTCCACATAGGCATATACAAGGAGAATCCGGAGACGAACGCCGTCATCCACTGCCATCCGCTGTACTGTCTCGCCCTGGCGGTGAAAGGAGAGGACATCAAAAGCTGTCTGACTCCGGAAGGGGTCCTCCTCCTTGACCAGGTCCCGACCGTCAGATACGAGACGCCCGGGTCCCAGGAGCTGGTGGATGCGGTCATGGAATATGCGGATGCCCCGGCCATGCTCATGGCTAAACACGGGGCCATCACCCAAGGCAGGACGCTGGAGGAGGCATTCAATCGGATGGAGGAACTCGAGTTCCAGGCACACCTGCAGATCCTGGCGGGGGATGCCGCCGAACTTCCCGTGGAAGAAGTGGTCAAACTCAGGGGGATGAGATGACATGGCCATATTGGTGACCAAATGGTTCGGGGTCTTCCTGGTTGACGACAAGTCCAACAGGGTCATGGACAAACGCCTCATGCCCAAGGATGCGGATGCGGCCGCGGAGAAGCTTGCGGAGATCCAAAAGGGTTCCATCCTTCCAGAGGAAAGGGAACTGGCGGAAGGGAGGACGAAACTGGCCGTTGGCGATAGGAGACAGTCCGAACTGGGGAAACCCGAACTGTACGACTCGTCCTTCATCAGACCTTCCGATTACGGGTTCGACGATGCGTTCATGCACGAGGTCATGGTAAGGCTCGGAAAACTCAGGACCTCCGAACCGATAGCCAGGGACAAGAACCTCGTACAGGCCATCCGCGACCTCGACGACCTGATAGAGGTATCCAACCTGATGAGCGAGAGACTCCATGAGTGGTACGGGATGCACTTCCCGGAACTGGCCGACCTCGCCAAGGACGACAGATACGCCCTTCTGATCGCCAAACACGGGGACAGGGAGGGTATCGTGGACGAATTGGGACTGGACATCCAATCCATGGGGGCCGATTTCGACCCCGAGGATATGCGTGCGGTACAGAACCTCGCCGACACACTCTGCAGGATATACGACGACAGGAAGGACGTGGAGGAATACATCACGTCCTTGGTAGAGGAGATGTGCCCCAACATGTGTGCGATCCTGGGAGGTCCGCTATCCGCGAGGCTGATATCGTTGGCCGGAGGTCTGGAAAGGCTCGCATCCCTGCCGTCTTCCACCGTACAGCTCCTTGGTGCGGAGAAGGCCATGTTCAGACACCTCCGTTCCGGAAAGAACCCTCCCAAACATGGGGTGATCTATCAATACCCCGACCTCAGAAAGGCACCCTATTGGCAGAGGGGGAACATCGCCCGCGCCTTGGCCGGAAAGGTCCTCATAGCCGCCAAGGTGGATGAATACAAAGGAGATTTCTGCGGAGACAGGCTCAACGCCGAGTTGAGAGCGAGGATCGCCGACATCAAGAGGAGATACCCCGACCCCCCGAAGAAGAAATCACCGGCGAAGAAACCCAACCACCACGGAAAGGGCAGGAACCACCACGGAAAGAACAACAAACAATAAGCCAAGGCATTGAATTGCAGCAATTGTTGCAGACCGGAAAATGCAACGATTGCTGCATTCCATACTACGACGATACCCTCGGAGGTACGCCGTATCGCTTCGGGGATCGTACACTCCATGGCCGAGTTTCCCATGGATTTCCCGGGATCCCTTACGGAAATGGTCGGAAAAGACATGGCCGAGTACATGGATCTGTGTAATCACCGCACCCCGCTGTCCAGAATCCATGAAAAGTGTCAATAAGTATATATTTTAACGGGCTATGGGGAATCCGATTACTATGCGCCAGAACATCATTGTTGCTGAGCCCCAATACGGGAAAGTGAAGAACAAACGGATACTGTAAGCGCATCGTACGAAAAAGGAAGGAATTATTATGGCAGAGTGGGAGATGAAGGAGCTCAGGGAGCTCAAAATCGGAAGGTACGTGAACATCGACGAATGCCCTTGCAAGATCGTTTCGATAACTACCTCCAAGCCCGGAAAACATGGATCCGCCAAGGCAAGCATCGAGGCCATCGACATTTTCACCGGAGCCAAGAAATCCATCAACGCACCTGTGAGCGCAAAGGTCCAGGTCCCCGTCATCGACAAGAGGAAGGGACAGGTCATCTCCATCGACGAGGCCAGCAACGAGATCCAGATCATGGACCTCGAGACTTTCGAGACCTTCACCATGCCCATCAACGAGGACCACGAGAGCGTCCTTACCGATGGCGCAGAGATCCTGTACATCGTGGCGATGGACAGGATGAAACTGATGTGAGGTCGGATTAAAATGGTGTACGGGGTGACCTACGCTGATGCCGACGCAGAGTACAACGATGCGGATGCGGTGATCTTCGGGGTCCCGTACGACCACACTGCCAGCTTCAAGGCCGGGGCCCGCGAGGCCCCGACCGCAGTGAGGCGGACATCCTATAATTTTGAAGAGTTCCATTTCGAGCATGGGCTGGATCAAAACCAGCCCGTGGTCTGCGACTACGGAAACTGCGACGACTTCATCCTTCCGGAGGATATGATCGAAGAGGTCAAGTTCGCAGTAGGTCCTTGCATAAGGGAGGGGAAATTCCCCATCGTCATCGGAGGAGAACATTCGGCCACCATACCGGTCATCCAATCCTTCGACAGCAAGAAGATCGCGCTCATGACCATAGATGCGCATCTGGATTCCAGAGACGAATATATGGGCACCCCCAATAGCCACGCATGCGTGACAAGAAGGGCGGCCGACCACATCGGTATAGAGAACTGTTGCGCAGTCGGAGTACGGGCCATCGGAAGAGAGGAACTCGAAAGGGACGACGTGATACCTCACGTGACCGCATTCGAAGTATTCGATCACGGTATCGAATGGGCTGTGAAGAAGGCCTTGGACGGATTCAAAGCGGATAAAGTGTATCTTTCGATAGATATCGACGGAATAGACCCGGCCTATGCACCGGGAACCGGAACACCCGAACCGTTCGGACTTACGCCTTATGACGTTAAAAAAGCCATCAACCTGGTAGGAGACCGCTTGGCCGGATTCGACGTCATGGAGATCTGCCCTCCGGCAGACCCCTCTGGAATAACCTCAGTCCTGGGAGCGAGACTCATCAACGAAGCCCTTGCCGTACTCGGCAAGAACCTCAGACAGTGATCCATCCCTGCTCTATATATAATATGTAAATAGGGAGGACATCCCGTGGGATGCCCTCTGAAATGATTTATACGGAAGAAAGGAAGGACTCCACCATCTTCTGGTACTTGTCCGCATTCTTGATGGCCTTTTCCTTATCCTTGGACTCCACATAGATCCTGAATATGGGCTCCGTACCCGAGGGTCTGGCCAACACCCAGAAGTCTCTCGAGACCAATTTGAGGCCGTCCGTCTTATCCTTGTTCTTTATGGTGGCATGACTCTCCAAGAACTTCATGACCGCATCCTTGAGGTCGTTGGGACATTCCATCTTCCTCTTTTCGGTGTAATAGATGGGAAGAGCGGCCAGCTGGAAATTCAGAGGACCGTTGCGGATGATACACTCCAGCATCCTGCCGATGGCCATAGCCCCGTCCCTGCAATACTGGTGGTCCGGGAATATGAGTCCGCCGTTCTCCTCCCCTCCGAAGACGCCTCCGTCATCCATCATCTTCCTTGCCACGATCGGAGATCCTACTGCGGTACGGACCACGGTACCCTTGACCGATTTCACCGTATCGTCTACGACAGAGGAGGTCGCTACAGGAGTGACCACCTCTCCTCCGCCGTTGGCCATCACTATCCCCTTGGCCAGAATGGCGAGGGTCTTGTCCCCGGGAACATAGGTCCCGTTGCTGTCCACAAAGACACAGCGGTCGGCGTCCCCGTCATGGGCTATGCCTAGATCGGCATGGGTGTCGACGACCATCTTGCACAGATCCGCCAAATTGTCCGCGGTCGGCTCGCTCGGATGCCCGGGGAACTCGCCCTGGGGATTCCCGTTGATCGTTATCGCCCTTACACCGAGTTTCTTCAGAAGAAGAGGCGAGGTATGGAATGCAGCCCCGTTGGCACAATCGAGAACGACCGTCAGATTGGCGGCCCTTATAGCCTCCACATCGAGTTTGGAGACGACGGCATCGACATATGCATCATCCGCACCGGGAACGAACCTGTATCCGCCGACCATATTCCAAGGGACCTCGGGGATGATCTCGTCATACTTGTCCTCGATGGCGGACTCCTGTTCCTTGGAGGCCTCCGTCCCGTCGGGAGCTACGACCTTTATCCCGTTGAACTCCGGAGGGTTATGGGAGGCGGTTATCATGATCCCGCAGGCTATGGAGTCGTTCGTCTTCACATAATACTGCAATGCAGGGGTAGGTATGGCCCCCAGGAACACCACGTCGCATCCCACAGACATCAATCCGGCGGATACGGCTGTCCTGAGCATATCCGCAGATACGCGGGTATCGGTGGCTATGGCCGCCGTACCGGGGAACACGACACCGACCGCCTTGCCCATCTGCATGGCGAGCTTGATGTTCATATCCTGGTTCACGACCCCGCGGACACCGTTGGTCCCGAACATCCTTCCCATTCAGACACCCCTGGAGATAAGCATGATGTTTATGGCGTCGCCGCACGACTTCCCGCTGTCGGCCGCCATCTCGATGGCTTCGATGAGTTCATCCACCAGATAAAGGCCTCTGGGATCCATCTCCGACAGATGGGCATGCTTTATGCATGTGAAATACAGACCGTCGATTATGCGCTCCTGATCGTTCAGGGAATCGATCTCTCCGAAGACCTTCTTCGGATCGGCATTCATGTTCTCTATGGCCCCGACAAGGAACTTGATCTCCTCGATGAGTTCGTCGGTCATGTGAGCAAGCTCCGACCAGATCTCCACAGGGACCTTGGCGTTGGTCTCGTTCAGAAGCTGCAGGTATATCGCACCCTCCTTCGCCCAATTGGCCACCTTATCGGTCTGCCTGACGAAACGGATGAGATTCTCCCTCTCCTGGACGGAGAGCTCCCCCCTGCTGATCTCGGCGCAGAGCTTGTCCTCGATACGGTCCGCCTCCTTCTCGCAAAGCATGAGCCTCTCGGTACACTTCACGGCCGCGACGGCATCCCCCTTCACCATGCAGTCCAATGCGTTCTTCAGCTCCGCCACGGTGTCGCGTACGACCATCACGTGCCCCCTGGCACCGATGGTGACAGAGCTCTCCTTCCTCTTTCCGAACCAGTCCAGAATTCCCTTATCACTCAAGGCTTATCGCCTCCGTCAATCCTTCCTTGGGTCTTTCGAACACCTGTGTCATACTCTTGTTGAAAACTATGGTGACCGTTTCCCCGACCTTGGGAGGGTCCAGATTGTCTGATACATTGTAATCGACATAATCCTCGGTCTCCGCGACCGTCCTGACCCTCCAATATGTGCCCATGTACACCACGTTGATGATCTTCGCACGAAGACCGTCGTCTGCGGTATACACGTTCTCCGGCCTCACCGATATGACCACGGGATCCCCGTTGGACAGATCGGTCTTCTCGGCCTTTACCGTCTTACCTCCCCTGAGGCGGACTTTCGTCCATCCGTTCTTGGTACGGCCGTCCACGTACCCCTCCAGGAGATTGGTCTCTCCGATGAAATACGCCGCAAACACACTCTGGGGTTCCCTATACATCTCTATAGGGCTCCCGGTGTCGTGTACCGTACCCGCCTTCATGAGAACGATCCTGTCGGAGACTGACATGGCCTCCTCCTGGTCATGCGTCACATGAAGGACGGTTATCCCCAATTCCTTGACGATCCTGCGGATCTCGTATCTGAGTTCCATACGGACCCTCGCATCCAATGCAGACAGGGGTTCGTCGAGCATGATGATCTTCGATCCGGATGACAGGGCCCTTGCTATGGCGACTTTCTGCTGCTCCCCGCCGGAGAGCTCGAACGGGAACATCTGTGCCCTGTCCAGCATATTTACGAGTTGCAGATATTTCCCGGCGGTCTCCTCACGTTCCTTCGGAGACTTGGCACGGACCCTCGGGCCGTACTCCACGTTCTTCATGTTGTTCATGTTGGGGAATAGGGCTATGTTCTGGAAGACGTATCCGACATCCCTGTCTTCCAGAGGAACGTCCGTCACATCGGTGTCGTCTATGTACACCCTGCCTTCGGTCGGAGTCCATATCCCGGATATGACGCGTATGAGACTGGTCTTCCCGCATCCGGACGGTCCCAGGATCGTTATGTATTCCCCTTCCTCGACCTCGAGATTTATGTCTTTGACCGCGTAGAAGTCGCCGAACCTCATGGAAACATGCTCAAGCTTTATCTTAGCCATGTCAGTCAAGCCTCATCTCGTCTTCCAATCCGTTCTCCGGCATCCTGAAGACCGATGCCTTCTGCGGCTGCCACGTTATCGACACCTGCATTCCGGGCTGATATGCCTCGTATCTTCTGGAGGACCTCTGGGAAGACACTATTCCGAGTCCCTCGACCCTCGTCTCGACGGTTATCGTAGCCCCCTCGTACATGACCCTCTCCACAATACCGCCGAAATATCCGTCGGGAAGGACCTTCGGCAGGTGCTTGTCCTGTACGTCGGCCTTAGCCCCTACCACCTCTGGGACGGTCGTACCGACCTTGACCGCCACGACGGCCTCCTCCCCCGGCTCCATGTCGATGGGTCTGGCCTTCACCACGATCCCCGGCGATATCTCGATCTCGGAATGTTCGGCATCCCCTCCCACGTACTTCCCGGAGAACACATTGGACCGGCCGAGGAAGTTCGCCACAAATGGAGTCGCAGGATTCTGGAATATGTCCGAGGGGGTCCCGACCTGGATGATCCTGCCTTTGCGTATAATCGCTATGCGGTCCGCCACCTCCATGGCCTCGTCCTGGTCATGGGTGACGTGGATGGAGGTCAGACCCATCTCCTTCACCATGGATTTGAGCTCCTTCCTGAGTTCTATCCTCAGACGGGCATCCAATGCCCTGAGCGGCTCGTCCAGGAGCAGGATCTTCGAATCGGATGCCATGGCCCTTGCGAGAGCGGTACGCTGCTGCTGTCCTCCGGACAGCTCCCCTGGCATGCTGTGGACCTTCTTGCTCATGTGGACCATGTCGATCATCGAGGTGGCAAGGGACTTCGTATCCTCCTCGCTCCACTTCTTGATCACGGGAGCGAAAACGACATTGTCGTAGACGTCCATATTGGGAAACAGAGCATATCTCTGGGAAAGCATGGTCGTCCTCCTCTCGCTTATCGGGATGTCCGACACATCCTTCCCATCGAAAAGGATACGTCCGGAATCGGGCTCCGTAAGGCCGCAGATCATCCTGAGGGCCGTGGTCTTTCCCGCACCCGTCGGCCCGAGGAGGCATAGGTACTCCCCGTCCCTGACGGTGAGGTCCAACCCGTCGGATGCCTTGATGCCCCCGCCGAACTCTTTGTGGAGCCCCTCCAATCTTATCTCAGGCATGTCTCGGACCTCCCCTGTGGGTGATGTATCTCACCAACATCATCATCACGAAACAGATGGCGATCAGGATTATGGACGCCATGGCCGCCTCCGGATACGACCCGTTCTTGACCAGATCCACGATATAGATCGGAACGGTATCGACCGCACTTCCGGCGATGGCCTGTGTGGCCCCGGTCTCCCCGAGACTCCTGGTGAATGCCAAGATGGCCCCGGCGATGACAGAGGTCTTGATGACCGGAAGGAGGATCTTGTAGAACGCCTGGAACGGTTTCGCACCGAGGGTCATGGCCGTCTCCTCGTAGGACGGGTCGACCTCCTCTATGGCCCCCGTTATGTTCCTGACGATGAGGGGGTATGTGAACGAGATATGTCCCAATATGACGAGGATCATGGCAGGGACGGAATTTGCGGTGGTGGCGGACCAGAACAATGCCAGAGACACACCGAGGGCGGTGGTGGGGACGATGAGCGGGATGTTGACCAGATTGTCCAGGATCTTCGCGAACTTCCCGTCCTTGTGTCTCGCGATGTAGATGGCCACCGGTATCCCGAATATTATGTCGAATATGACCGCGACACCCGCTATCAGGAACGAGACCCCTGTGGTGGAGAGGAGTTTTCCCGTATCTATGGCCCCGGGATCGGCCAGATAGGCGAAGATGTAGAAGGACGGGACGAGGACGAAGAGGACGAGGACGAGGATGGCGAGACCGTCCTTGAGCTTCGGAGCCGCACCGCGGCTCAGTCTCCTGCCCAATTCCGGCCACACCTTCTCCGTCTTGATGCCCATCTTGGTGATGACGAACCTCGCCGCCACCAGGAGCAGCAGGGCGAGGAGGATCATTATGGTGCTGATCAATATCATCTCGGGAGTGGCCTCGTTAGGTGCCAGACCGATCTTGTTCTCGGTGATGTATGTGGGTCCGGTGAAATAAGTGCTCTCCACACCCAGTATGCTGAGGGCGATGTATGTGCCGCCCGTCTCGGAGAGGGACCTCGCAAAGCAGAGGATGAATCCTGTGACGAGTCCCGCCCTGAAAAGAGGGAGGGTGATGGTTCTCACAGCAGTCCACCTGCTGGCACCGAGGGTCATGGCGGCCGTCTCGTAATTGGGCTCGATCTGCTCCAGAATACCCGATAGGGACCTGACCATGTACGGATAGGTGAATATTATGTGCAGGAGCACCAACATCATGAAGGTCGAGAGATGGAGTCCGAGTCCGGGGATGTCCACACCTTCGGGGGCCCCCCAGAACATGAGGACGGAAAGTCCGAGAACGGCGGTGGGGAACGCCAGAGGCATGTCGAGGAGCGTATCCAGGAAATTCTTCCCTCTGAAATTCTTCCTGACCATTATCCAGGCCATGGGAAGGCCGGCGATGATGTCGAAGACCGTGACGACGAATGCGAGACCGAACGAGACGCCGACGGCCCTCCATATGACCGACATCTTGTCGGAATCGGCAAGGACATCGCTTATGCCGTCCCAATCGGTGAACATCTGTGTTACGACATATATGGACGGGACTACGATGATACAGACGAAAATAGCGACGACGAGCCCGAACCATGCCTTACGAGCGTTCGCGTTGTCCGATACCTTGTTGATCCTGTCCAGAAGGGACATAGGTCGACCTTCGGAATATATCCTCAGAGGATCGAGATACTTACCACGTTGTTTCCGCGGAGGACGACGGTCCCGAGCCTTCTTTCCTCGGTCCCGGGTACGGTCTCGACCGTCTCTTCGAGAGACATGTTCATGAGGTCGTCGAAACCGACGAGCTTGCCTTCCATCACCCTCCCGTCCTTCAGGAGGAGGGAGACGCGCTTTCCTACGGACTTCTCTAGCAGAGCCTGCGGCATGGTCATATCTATCGATATCCCGTACCTCTCCTTATTATAATATATTGTCGCGCGCGCAGGAGTCACTGGACGTCGTTCGGGTCCTGGGGAGCCGACTCGCCGCCGTCGGCCTGTCTCATATTGGCCGCGTTGTCCTCGATCCACTTCCTTATGGCCGCCTTGCTGTTGCTTCCGATACCGAACTGCTCGGCGAACTTGGGGGTGGTGGACAGCTCGACCGTCTGCCCCACGGACCTTGCGGAGACGAGACCCATGTCCCTCAGGATATGGACGTCCTCGTAGGCACGGGGCCCGCGGACCTTCACCAGTTTGGACTGCAGCACCGGCTGGTTGTAGGCTATCGTGCTGAGGGTACGCATGACCCCTCCGGGCATTTCCGGTCTGGCGAAGACTCCGGTGAACTTCTGGCAGTCCGGCCTCAGCATCATCCTGTATGCCCCGCCGGCGACCGATATCATGATGGCGCTCCCGCGGAAATCGTACTCCATGCGGAGGTCCTTGAGGGCGTATCTCACGGAGGCTTCGTCGAGACCGGTCCTGCTGACGATGTCCTCCACCTTCAGAGGCGCCGTGGCCGCGAAGAGGGCCGCCTCGACCATCGTCTTGTCTTCCAACTCAGTTCACCGCCGCCGCCTCGACCGGCACGGACGTCTCGGGAACCCTGATCTGTACGGTGATCTCACCGTAGGGAAGTTCCGTCTGATAGACGTCCAGCAGGCCGTTCCTGACCAGATGGAGGACGGATACGAACACGGTTATGTTCTCCTCCGCGGACGATGTGTAGAACTCGGTTATGGGCATCGGACCCGCACCCATCTCGCGGATCCTCCTGTATACCGCCTCCACGGCCCTCTCGTCGTCCTCCTGATGGGCCTTGTTCTCGAACTTCACGGGGGCCTTCTCCCTGATCTTCACACGGGCGGATTCCCTGGCCTCGGCGATCTCGGCCTCCTTCTTGGCCTCCTCGAATGCGTCGAGAAGGTCCATCATGGTCACGGGGCGCGGCTCATCCCTGACATACGCCCTCCTGAACGACACTTCGGGCACGACCATCGGGTCCTCCTCTATGAAGTCGAAGTCGGTCTCGTCCACCGCCTCGACCTCCACGGGAGGTTCGGCGGTCATACGGGTCCTTTCCGACTGGAGGTTCAGGATCTTCCAGGCCATGAGGAGGAGCCTTCCTGCGACGATCATGTCGAACCTGTTGGACGACACCTTCTCGGAGTACATCCTTGCAAACTGTTCGAGATCTATCGCCCACGGGTCGAGACCCCTTTCCAGGACGAGGCTGAACACCGCCCTTATGGATTCGTCGAGGGGGTCGTTGAGCTTCTCCCCCGAACCCGCATCCTTCAGGATGTCCAGGTATCCGTTTATCCTGGCGAAGGATTCCTCGTCCTCCGCCATCGCCTTGTGGAACAGAAGGTGCTGTTCCATCGTTTCCATCTGCATGTTCCCATCCATCTTCATCCCTCTATGTTGTCGGAGCTCCCCTCCTCCCTCTGCCTTCTCAGAGCCTCCTCCTCGTACTTGGAGACCTCGGCTATGTCCGGCTGCATTATGACGCGGCTTATCCCTGTCGGGGGCCTCGTCACGCCTATCAGGTGGTCGGCCAAGGTAAGGGTGACCTTCCTCAGAGACACCTGTATGAACTGTGTCCTCGCGGAGCTCTCCTTGACCCTTCTGGCCACCATCTCCGCATTGACCGCGTCCAGGAACATGTCGACCTCGTCGAGCACATAGAACGGCGAGGGCTGGTACTCCTGGATGGCGAATATGAATGCCAAGGCCGTAAGGGACTTCTCCCCTCCGGAAAGGGCCTCGAGCCTCAGCATCTTACCGTTCCTGGGCTTGGCATTGATCTGCAGACCTCCGCTGAACGGGTCCTCCGGAACGTCCAGGGCCATGAACGCCTGTCCTCCGCCGGACAGCTGTGCGTATATCGCCTTGAAGTTCGAGTCCACGGCATCGTATGCCTCCATGAACAGTCCCTTCTTCTTCCTGCTCAGATCCTCGGTGAGTCTGTCCAGATCCGATATCCTGTTGTTGAGTATGGCCACCTGCCCCATCATGAGGTCGTATTCCTGCTTGCAGATGTCGTAATCCTCTATCGCACGCAGGTTCACATGGCCGAGGGCATCTATCTTGGCCTGACACTGCCTTATGGCCACCTTCAGCGAGCTCTCCGAAGGGATGGGTTCCGGGACTTCCACGGTCAGGGCCTTCACCTGCTCCTCATACTGTTCGAGGTTGATCCTGCTGGTCTCCATCTGGGCCGTCTGACTCTGCAGATATCCGTCCTTGGCCTCTATGCCGTTCTGAGCCTTCTCCACGGCGTTGTCCAACGAATAACCGTTCTGTATGAGGGCGTCCCTCTCGGCCTTCAGGTCCTCGATCTTGGACTCCATCTCGTCCTGTATCCTCTTCACGGCCTCCAGCCTGACCCTGAACTCCTCGACCTTGGCGGCATGCTCGGAGGCGGCCTTCTCGTCCTCGGCGATCTGGGAATCGATCTTGGATATCTGCTCCTCCAAAGCCTCCTTCTGCTTGTCGAGACCGGACATCTCCGCCTTGAGTCCACCGATCTGCTGAAGCAGGTCGGTGACGGTCTGCGTGTGGCAGTATACCGCATCGCGGGCCTTCTGGATCCTCTCCTGGAGACCTGCAGGGGCTATGACGGCCATACGGTCGCGTGCGGCCGTCCTCTCCTCCCTGAGGGAATCGAGTTTCGAGTTGGCGGCATCCAGGGCGGCTGCGGCGTCCGACAGGGCCTTCTCTGCGGCGGTGACGTCCGACGTCCTCTTGGAAAGGACCTCCTCTGCAGACTTCACACCCTTCCTGGCCTGCTCCAAGGCCGCCTCGGCGGCGACGATCTTGCCCTTCATGTCGATGCCCTTGGTACCGGCGGCCCTCATGAGGTCGTCGGTCTGTCTGATCGCATCCCTGAGCTGTCTCAGATCGGACCTCAGGACGGCGAGGGCCTCGACGGCCTTCCTCATCTCCGCACCGGCGGCCTCCAGGGCGGACTGGCCGCTGGGACCGAACTGCTGGACCTTCCTCTTGTCGATGGTACCTCCGGTCATGGCACCGGACGCCTCGATGAGCTCCCCGGCCTTGGTCACTATCCTGACGCCGCCCATGACCTCCTTGGCCTTGTCCAACGTCCCCACCACGAGGGTGTCTCCGAAGACGTACCAGAACACGTTGGCATATTCCGGCTTGTATGTGACGAAATCGGTCGCATATCCGTCCGTGCTCTTGAGGGCGATTATGGCCTTCGCACGCGGTTTACCGGGAAGGAGCTCGGTGAGCGGCAGGAATGTCACCCTGCCCAGACCGTTCTTCTTGAGATATTCGATGCAACGGGCGGCCACATCCTTGTTGTCCACCACGATGGCACCCATCTTGTTGCCGGCGGCCACGGAGAGGGCCGTCTCATAGCCGGGATCGACGGTGGCGAGTTCCGCCACGGTACCGTGTATGCCGGGCATCTGACCGGATTCCTTGAGGGCGAGGATGCGGGACATGGCCTCGCTGCCCTTGTTCATGCTCTCGGACACCCTCTTCTCGGTGGAAAGACGGTTGAACTCCGCGGTACGCTTCTCGGCGATGTCCTTGAGCTCCTCCTCTTCCTTCTCCTTCGCGGCCTCCTCCTTCTTGAGGGCCATGATCTGCTTTCCGAGCTCGTCGATCTCGTTCTGGGGACCGGCCTGCCTCTTGACCTCCTGGAGGTTCCAGTCGGCATCCTTGACCTCGAACCTGGCGGATTCCAGGTCCTCCTCCGCCTTGGCCTTGGCCACACGGGCCTCGTCGAGCACGGCCTGGGCCCCGGCCGCCTTCGCCTGGGCGTCCTGCTGGACGTGGCCTGCCGCATCGATGTCCCTCTCCAGGGTCTCGAGCCTCTTCTGGAGTTCTGTCAGCTCCCCTCCGTGCTTGGAGGTCTCCTCGCTGATCCTCCTCTCCTCCCCCTCGGCGGCGGCGAGGTCGGCCTGGGCCCCCTCCAGCCTGATCTGCAGGTCCGAAAGATTCTGTGCGGAGGTCGCATACTGGTTGCGGTTCTCCTCCACATCCTGGACGAATCCCTCCCTGAACTCGCGCTGATCCTCGGCATCCTCCACGGCGGAGTCGTGTTTGCTCTTCTCTGTGGCGACGTCGATCTTGGCCTGCTCGACATCCCCTTTTATCCTCAGATAATCGGGACCGACCTTGGCGGCGATCTCGTCCTCCTTGGCCCTGACGGCGGCCTCGTTCTCCTGTCTCTGTCCGAGGAGGGCGGCCTTATCCTTCCTGAGTCCTTCGATGTCCTTCTGGATCAGGGCTATGTTCGCCCCGAGACTGTCGAAGGTGGCCTTCTCGTTGTCCCTGAGCCTGTAGACCATCTGGGCATTGGCGATGTCCAGATCCTTCTTGGCCTCGAGATACACCTTGGCCTGCTCACGGTCCTTCTCGAGTGCACTGATCTGCCTCTCCTTCTCGGCACGGATGATGTCTATGCGCTCCAGATTGGAGGACGCCTCGGCCCTCTCCCCCTTCGCCTTGTCTATGTCCGCATCGAAACTGGCGATGCCGGATATCCCGTCCAGGATGCGTCTCCTCTCGATGTTGCCCATCTGGACGATGTGCGTGACGTCCCCCTGCTGCACGATGTTGTACCCGTCGGCGCTTATCCTCGCCTTGGTGAGGAGGGTGTCGAACTCGGAGAGGGAGGATTTCTGGTCGTTGATGAAGAAATACGATGTGTAGTCTGTACCGTTCTCGGAGAGCTTGACGTAACGCGTCAGTATGACCGTGTCGTCATCCCAGGGCATGATACGGTCGCTGTTGTCGAACACCAACGAGACCTTCATGAACTTGGCCTTCGACTTGGCGGCCCCGCCGTCGAAGATGAGGTCCGTGATCCTGCTCGCCCTCACCGCCTTGGAGCTCCTGGGCCCCAATACGAAAAGGATGGCGTCCGCTATGTTCGACTTACCTGACCCGTTCGGTCCGGTGACGGCCATATACCCTTCCATCAAAGGCACGGTCACCTTTCCGCCGAACGATTTGAAATTTTCCAGTTCTATCTGTTTTAGATACATCCCGAATCCCCTTTCGGGACAATACAGCTACGCCAACTGCTGTGCATCCCATTTCCTGTTTCACGCTCACCCGGCGTCGGCTACATTCGCGCGCATACAGTCTATAAGGTATAGGGCCCCATATTATTTAAATAAAATTATAAAAAAGAAAGGTCTGGGTCATCCGCATGGCACCATCTGTCAGGGAGACTGCAGGAGGGGGTCGTCGGAACCTGCCTTGAATATGAAACGCAGGCCGGAAAGGTCGTAGGCCTTCTCGGCCTCGTCCAGATTCTTGAGGCCCGTGGAGTCCTTCAGATTGATGGTTATGGTGAAACTGTAGCTGGTGTTGGATGATACGGTTATAAGGTCGGAAACGAACCCCGACTGGAGCCCATCCGCCGATTTCCCGAAAACGTAGGGCGTTCCGCCGGCCGACGGGACGGAGATCGACATGCCGTCTATCCCGATCCATCCGAGAGATGCATCGCCTTCCATGACGGCATATACGCGGACATAACTGTCGCCCTCGGAACTGCCGTACACCCGGAATGTGTATGTCTTGTCGCTGCCGATGGTGATAGATCCGGGATCGGGTTTCAGCGTATCTCCGTCCACGGATATGGCCGGTATCGAGAATGACGTCTTATCGGAGGAACCCCCTTCATACACATCTATGGCGATCCCTTCGGACAGCATGGCGTTGTTCTCGACGGTTATGGAACTGGAAAGGGCATATGCGCCACCTATGCCGGCAAGTACCACGACCGTCACTGCGACCACGGCCGCCGCCACCTTGTATCCGCACGGGAACTCCTTGAAAGAAGAAGCGATGCCCATATCATCCCTTCCTGTATATCCTCACGATATCGCTCACGGCATAGGCCGCCACGATGAGTACCGCTATCATGGCTATTAAAATGATAGGACTCGATTTGACGAAATGGACCACCTGACCCAGCAGAGGCGCCACACCCGTGACCTTGCCCACCACCATGTCAGAAGTGACTTCCTGGACATCACCCTCCGACCTAGCATCACCGTGTGCGGTAATAGTGCCAGCAACAGGATCGATCGCTATGACGCGATGAACGACGACGACACCGCTATAGTGGAACGCTATGACGTCCCCGACCTCGAATTCGTCAAGCATGTCCTTTCCGTCGACATCCTTTATCATGACGAGGCTGTAGATGGGGATGGTCTTGATGTCGTAAGGCTGGTCGTCCCCATCCATCGATCCGGACACGATGTATCTGACCTCGTGGGTACAGGCTATCGCCGCGACCGATATGATCACACCTATGGCGACGAGTACCCATATCTTCTTCGGACTGAGACACTCCTGTGCGTTCACGACGTTCCCCCTAAATCATCATGAACACATAATAGTGGTATTTAAAATAGATAGGAAAAACCGACAAAGACGGCATCCGGACGTCAGAACAGTTTTCTGCTGTCGACGAACTCCGTAAGGATATCGGCCACGGACCCCGTCACGAACGTGGGGCGGATATCGGACCTCCTGAGGAGTTCCAGATCGGTCTCCCCCGACAACACGAGGATGGACCTGGTCCCTGCGTCCGCGGCCATGCGGATGTCCGTGGAGAGCCTGTCACCCACCATCACCACATCCTCCGGCCCGACCCCCATCTCCGCGGCGGCCATCTCCAGCATCAGACGGTTCGGCTTACCCACGACGGTGGCCTCCCTCCCGGTCATGGATTCGAACATCCTGATGAAGGGTCCGATATCTATGTCGTAGGAGTCTTCCGTAGGACACACGTCGTCGGGGTGCGTGGCTATGAACTCCGAGCCTTGCAGCAGATAGTGGTACCCGCGGTTGATCTTACCGTAATCGATGGTCGTATCGAATGTCAGAAGAACGATGTCCGGACGGCCTTCGGAGGCCATCCTGATCCCGGACTCCGCTATCTCGGCCTTCACATCCGGAGTGGCCATGGCATATACGCTCCTGCCGCCCCTGTTATCCTTTATGAAACGGACGGTTGCGACGGTGGAGGTGAGGACCTCGTCAGGCGTGACACCGAAACCCATCCTGTCCAACCTGTCGGCATAGAACTGCCGGTTGTGGGAGGAGTTGTTCGTCACGAACCTGAACGGTATCCCGCGCTCCCTAAGCCCTGCTATGAACTCACGGGCACCGGGGATCGGCCTTTCACCGTGGTACACGGTACCGTCCATGTCGATGGCGAATCCGATCAAGAGAGGAACTCCTCCTTTATCATCGCCATGGTCATCTTCAGGTCCTCCCTGGCATTCTTCTTGTATACACATGCCATCGGATGGTATGTGGGTATGAACAGGACCTTCTCCCCGTCCACATCGATATACTGCCGGGTATTGACCACCTTGGCCATCGGCCCCTCATATCCCAGCAGGTCCTTGACCGCGGACTTCCCGAGGCCTACGACGACCTTCCTCCCCTTCAGCTCGCTGTTGAGGAACGGACGGCAGGCCGCCATCTCTTCCGGCATGGGGACGCGGTTCATAGGGGGCCTGCATTTCACGGTGTTGGTTATCATCACCCGGCCCCTTTCGAGACCGACCTCCTCCATGATCTTGTTGAGGATGTCGCCGGCCCTTCCGACGAAAGGCTTGCCCTGGAGGTCCTCGTTCTCGCCCGGTGCCTCCCCCACCAACACCACGGGGGACCCGAGGTCCCCGGTGGGCAGGACGAGGTTGGTACGCTTGCGGCAGAGGTCGCACAGATGGCAATCCTTGTCGGGAGAGATCATTGCTTCGCACCTTTCAAAAGGTCGGACCCTTTGACGAGGGAGTTGAGCTGTACTCCGATGCTCTCGAGATTCTCCCTTCCTCCGCCTTCCCTGTCGATGACGGAGAATACCTTCTCGACCTTGACACCCTCGGCACGGAGGGCGGCGATGGCCTTCATGGAAGAACCGGCGGTGGTTATGACGTCCTCGATGACCAGCACGTCGTCGCCGGGACTGAGGTCTCCTTCGACGAGCTTGCCCGTACCGTGGTCCTTCCTCTCCTTCCTTACCATCAGAAGAGGTATGCCCGTCTCGAGGGACAGGGCGGTGGCCAGAGGGATGGATCCGAGGACGACTCCCGCGACCCTGTCGGGATGAATTCCCATCTCCTCCATCCTCTTGGCCATCGTCTTTGCGATGACGGAGAGGACGGCGGGCTTCGTACTCGCCTTCTTTATATCGATATAGTAACTGCTCTTCGCCCCGGATGCCAGGGTGAAATCTCCGAACTGCAGTGCTCCGCAGCCCTCCAATGCTTTCTTGATGTCTTCCATGTGAATCACCAGGGTTCCTTCTTGAGACCCATCCTGTAACCTACGATATTCACGCTGCGGTGGATGGCGAACATCACCACGATCAGGAATATCAAGGCGGCTATGTGCCACCCCTCTATGTAATGCGCATAGATCCAGTCGGGGAAGAAGAGGGCCGTCAGGCACATGGCGCCGATGACGAAATCGTACTGATCGAGTACGGGCGCCTTCGCACCTCTCTCCAGTCCGAGCCTTCTCTTGATGAATGCGCCGCAGAGGTCGCCGAGGACCGCTCCGAACGACAGCGTCGCAAGGACGCCGATGTTCCCGTAGAAATCCCCGAATCCCCAATAATCGCTGTCGCTCCCGCAGAGAGCGGCTATCCCTATCAGGATAAGCCCCAAGGCTATGCCGGAGAACGCCCCTCCGAAGAAGCCTCTCCAGGACTTTCCGTCTCCGAATATCCTCTTCCCGCGCCAACTCCTGCCGAAATCCATCTTGGTCCCTCCGCCGAAAACCACTGCCGCGGAATTGGGCAGCATGGCAGGAAGGAACAGCCAGAATCCGGTCAGCATGATGACGATTACATCCAAGGCGTCCATATGGGATAAGAACATACTCCCGCATTCTTTAAGGGTTTTGGCGACCGCAGAGAGGGTGTACGGAAAGCACCCATTCCAATAAATAACCCGGAATATATCGAAGGACGATACCATGCTCGTGCTGGACAGTTCCGCCTTATTCTCCATGGAACAGCTTCCCGAAGAAGAATCCTGTTGCCCCCCGGGCGTCATAACGGAACTGAGGAGGTACAAGGACCACAGACTGGACCTGTGGGGGGACCTTCTGCACGTATCCGAATGCACCCGGGAATCCGTAAGAAGGGTTGAGGAGGCCGCCCGGAAGAGCGGCGACCTCGGACGTCTCTCCCCGGTGGACATAACCGTACTGGCACTTGCCGTGGATGTAGGCGGAACGGTCATGACCGACGACTATTCCATACAGAACACGGCCCGCATCATGGGCATACCATACAAGGCGGTCGGTCAGACCGGCATAACCAAGATCGAGAAATGGAATTACCAGTGCATCGGCTGCAAAAAATGGTACAAGGAGAAGATGGAGGAGTGCCCCATCTGCGGATCCCCGATGAAGGCCCACAGAAAACGCTGATCAAGGGAACAGGTGCTTGCATCTGATGAGCTTGCTCATCCTGCGGGTACCCAATATGCCCATGCACAGGGCGGTGCTCCTGTCACTCCTGAATGCGAATGCGTCGGCGAGCCTCTTGTTGTTGGCGGCGATACGGAGCGGTTTGTACAGGACGTCCTTCCACTCGGCCTCGTAATCGGATAACGGTGCACCGTTCAAGACGTTCTCGGCGGCGGCGATACCCGCCATCCTCCCGGTGATCATGGCCTGGGGTATTCCTCCGCCATTGACCGGCATGACGACGCCTGCGGCATCCCCGGCCAGCATACCTCTCCCGGACACCGTCCTTGATATCGGACCTTCGCTCGGCACATACTTCCCCTTCAACGGGGATATGAGTTTGAGCCCCTGCATCTCGACGAATTTCTCCATGTATTCGCGGAGTGAACCGTTGGAGAACTTGGGAGAGAAACCGACTCCGACGTTGGCCACACCGTCCTTGGGGATTATCCAACCGTATGCTCCGGGGGCTATGCGTCCGAAGAACATCTGTATCACAGGGTCGAAGTCCCCTTCCGCCTGGGCGGTCACGGCAGGGTAGCAGTTCCTGTTGGGCGGAAGACCCAGACTTTTGGCCACACGTGAATTGGGGCCGTCCGCACCGATGATGACCTTATAAGATATGTCTCCGGCCGAGGTCTTTGCCACATCCCCTGCTATGCCTCTGAACCTGCATCCGGTGATGAGTTCGGCACCTGCATCGACGGCCATGTCGGCATGGTATTGGTCGAACCTGTCCCTGTCCGTAGTATAGCCTGTGAACGGGAACTGCCTCTCCTTCTCCTTCGGATCCAGAAGCCTTATCCCCTCTATGTCCCTGCATTTCAGAGATGACGGGACATCGAACAGCGTATCGGTGTCGGAGAGATTCGGGAACATGTCCTTGATCTCTGCGACGGAGGGCATGAGTTCCCCGCAACGAACAGGGGTACCGACCTCGTCGCGCATCTCTATAAGGGTGACCTTCACCCCTTTCTCAGCGGCATATTTGGCGGCCATGCTGCCGGCTGGACCGGAACCGACCACGAGGACATCAGTTTCTATCAAAGTCAAATGTATCACCTGTCACGGGATACGAAGAAATCTATCAATCCGATAAGCGATCTCTTGTATACGGAATCGGGTGCGAAACCGAGGGAGGCTTTCGCCTCGTCCGCGATCGCTCTGGCTTTCTCACGGCACCTTGCTATGGAATCCGTCTTTTTTATGAGGGAGATGCATTCGGCGGCATCGTCGTAGGTGGAGTTCGGATTTGTGAAAATCTCTTTTACACGGGACCCGACGACCGGGTCCTCCATGGCGTAGATTATCGGCAGAGTGGGTTTACCTTCGACGATGTCGTTACCCACCCTCTTCCCGGTGGAACTCTCGTCGCCTGCCACATCGAGGACGTCGTCTATGATCTGGAATGCCAGACCGGCATTGTATGCGAACTGTCCTATCTTGTCGATGTCTTCCGCATCGGAATGTGCCAGATATGAACCGCATTTTCCTGCACATTCTATGAGGCGTGCGGTCTTCCCTCCGATGATCTTCATGTACTCCGATTCATCGACGACGACGTTGCGCTCATATTTCTTCTGAGAGAACTCACCGGCGGCGAGACCGGATGCGGCATCCACGATATAGTCGATGATGCTATCGGTACTGGCACCGAGCAGACGGAATCCGAGGGCGAAGAGATAGTCGCCGGCGACGATGGATTTCCCTATCGTATATTCCTTGTATAGCGCCTTGGCGCCTCTGCGGAGATCGCCCTGGTCGTTGATGTCGTCGTGTATGAGCGTCGCGTTATGGATAAGTTCGATGGATGCACCGACATCTATGGCCTTCTTGGCATCTTTCCCGCCACAGACATAGTAGGAAAGGATACACATGGCAGGCCTTATCCTCTTCCCGTGATTCCTAAGAACATACTGGCACATCTCAGTGAGCTCGGCATTCTCCGAATTGGTAGCGTCGCTCATAATCGTCTCTACTTTATCGAGGTCGACCGAAATGCAGTCATGCCAGGAATCTGCCATCGGTTGTCAATGGACGGACCGTACTTAAAGATACTGATAGTTCCAGAGAACCAAAAGCATGACTGTGTCCGATTCTGGCACTCGGCATCAGAACGTATAGGCTACAATGGAGACAATATGTCTATTCCGATCATCCTATACCCGATAACGCAGTGTCACTGCAACCTGCTTATACCGTGCATCTGCGCCCCGATACTGCGTCGATACAAGGGTGAATGGAATAGATGGTACAGCTGTTCGAGACCGATACCCGCACCGTCGCTCCAAGACAGTGCCAGTGAAAAAATCCGTCGAATCGTCTTCATACCTATGGGGCCTATGACTCGGACATGCGGATCAGATGGGCTGAAAATGGGAAAGGGTGATTTCAGCCCCAATGCCCCTGCATGACAGGCCTCTTGTCTCCGTTCTTGTCTGTCGATCCTCGATGGAGAAAGAGGCCTCTGCAATGAAATCGTTTGGGCACCTGAACTCGACTAAGGTCAGGCCGGTTCCCATTTGCATCTTACAGGCGAGACGATGGCGTTCTCTGCCTTGAGCTCCTTGAACGCCTTGTCTACTTCAGCCTTATCGATACCGAGGATCTTTGCCACATCTCCTGCAGAGAGAGGCTTCCCTGCTTCTTTCATTGCCTTGATGACGTCGTCCTTGACTGCCATGGAACTCTGTAGGTGTCCTCGATTTAAAACATAATCTTTCGACTAATGCAAACTGTGTGAGTCTAACATCAAAAAGAAATGTTCCCGGCCCGAAGGCCGGTAAGTTGTTTCAGTTCACTCTCAGATCAATGCCGCTGCAGCGTCTGCGCAGAGGTCGAGGATGAGGTCGGGGTAGACACCGAGGACGATGACGAGGACCGCACATACCGCGATTGCGATAGCGAAGGTCTTCGGGATCTTGATCTTTCCAGAGGCGTCCTTTGCCGGCTTCTCGACGTACATGGCCTTGATGACCCTGACATAGTAGTACAGGGAGATCGCGGAGTTGAGGATGGCAACGAATGCCAGCCATACCCACTGGGTCATGACACCGCTTCCGTCTGCGTCGAAGATCGCTCCGGAGAACAGGACGAACTTGGAAGTGAATCCTGCGAGCGGAGGTACTCCGGCCAGAGAGAAGAGGAACAGCATCATTGCGAATGCGAGGACAGGTGCCCTCTTCGCAAGTCCGTTGTAGTCCGTGATCTTCTCGCCGACACCGACACAGATGAGTGCGCCGACGACCAGGAACGCACCGCCCTTCATGAACACGTGGGTGAACATGTGGAACAGTCCGCCGGTCAGTGCGTACTCGCTCATGACGGCCATGACGATGAGGATGTATCCGGCCTGCGCGATGGACGAGTAGGCAAGCATCCTCTTGATGTTGTTCTGCGAGATGGCCACGATGTTTCCGACGGTCATGCTGAATGCGGCGATGATAGCAAAGATGTACTGGACGATCTCGATATCGAAGCCGGCCATCGACTTTGCGACGACGAACATGACCAGGAAGATCTTGAAGAACACGACCAGACCCATCTTCTTGGATCCTGTTGCCAGGAAGATAGAGACGGGGGTGGAGGATCCCTCATACACATCGGGTGCCCACATGTGGAACGGAACCGCTGCGATCTTGAATCCGTAACCTGCGATCATGCAGATCAGACCGACGACGAACGCCCAGCTGTATCCGTTGGCCGCAAGTGCGGGTCCGAGCTCGGACAGGGTCAGGGTCTCGAGGGATCCGTAGATCATCGAGATACCGTAGATGGTCAGAGCGGTGGAGAGTCCACCGATGACCACGTACTTGACACCTGCCTCGGCGGCGCGGGAGTCGTTCCTCTTCATGGTGACGAGCACGTAGGAGGAGATGGACACTGCCTCGACTCCGACGAAGATACCGACCAGGTCGGTAGCCTCGCCGACGAACATCATTCCGACGGTCGCGATGAGCAGCAGGGAGTTGTACGCTCCGTAGTGGAGAGTGGTGGTCTCGGTGCTGGAGACGGACACGAAGAGGACGATGATGGACACTGCCTGGAACAGCAGGATCATCAGTCCGCTGAAGTCGTTGTACTCGAACAGTCCCTCGAACGAGCTGTATTCGGCGGGATAGTTGCCGCCGGTCAGCATGATGAGGTTGATCGCAATGCTGATGACCATTACGATCAGTGCGATTGCGGTCACAGGCGCTTTCTTCTTGAATCCGAAGTAGAGCGCCGGCATGATGAGTGCTCCGATGATCAGGACGATCATCGGAGCGATCGGGGAATAGCTCCCGAATATGTCAGTAATTACCGTTGCATCCATTTCAGATCACTCCAGGGAAGCTGTACAGGTTGATCATAGTCAGTGCCAGTTCGGGCCATACTCCGTAGAGTACGACGAGCAGGGCAAGGACTCCGAGGCATATTGCCTCGATCTTGTCAACATCGTGCACATGGGTGAGGTCGATTTTCTTGGTGAGCCTTCCGAACAGGGTCCTCTGCATCGCGAACAGGTAGTAACCTGCAGTGAGCAGCAGGGACAGCAGACAGAAGACCAGCAGGTAGATGACGTCGTTATCGACACACCAGTCGTAGAAGGCGTAGACGATACCGAACTCTCCCCAGAATCCGATGAGTCCGGGAAGTCCGAGGGAGGCCATGAACGCGAACATCATGAATGTGGCGTAGATGGGCATCTTTCCGGCCATTCCACCGAGCAGGGGGATCTCCCTGGTTCCGATGTTGTGTCCGGCCATTCCGCAGACCATGAAGAGCATGGCGGAGATGAGACCGTGTGCGAACATCTGGAAGATCGCGAACTCGATACCGGTGGTCGTGAGGCATCCCATGGACACCATTACGAGACCCATGTGGGAGATGGAGGAGTATGCGACCATCTTCTTGAGGTCCCTCTGTGCGATGCATGCGTATGCTCCGTAGATCATAGCCAGCAGACCCATGAAGATCATGATGCTCTGCCAGTTCTGGGCTCCGAGCTCGAGGTTCTCGATACACACCCTGATGATACCGTAGGAACCCATCTTCAACATGACTCCTGCCAGCAGGACGGATCCTGCGGTAGGCGCCTCGGTATGGGCATCCGGCAGCCAGGTATGGAAGGGAACCGCGGGCATTTTGACAGCGAATCCGAAGAACAGAAGTCCGAAGACCAGAGTCTGGAACACCTCGGTGAAGAAGGGGCTCGCCTGGGTAATCGCTGCGAAGCTGAAGTCGACCACGCCACCGTTGATCTCCGCCGCCTGGAATGCCAGGGCGAAGATACCGATGAGCATGACCAGCGATGCTACGTGGGTGTAGATGAAGAACTTGATGGCAGAGTAGTGCCTCCTCGGGCCTCCGTACCAGGAGATGAGGAAGTACATCGGGATCAGGGTGATCTCCCACATGATGTAGAAGAGGAAGTAATCCGCGGCAGTGTACACTCCCATAAGTCCAACCTCGATGGCCAGCAACAGCGTGAAGAAGTAATTGGGGCGGTCGCCCTCCTTGTAGGAGAACGCCACCACGATGACTTCCAGCACAGCGGTCAGGAAGACCATGAGTATGCTAAGACCGTCGACCGTGAAGAGCAGGCCCATCTTGAGTCCGGCGGAATCGATCCAGTTCGCACTGAAGTCGAACTGACTGAGGTCGTCACCGCCAAGCATGATGATGGCGGTAAGACCAAGGGTAATCAGGGTGAATACGAACGCGACGATCCTGGCGTATTTCTGTTTCTCCCCACCCATGAACAAGGTCAGGATGGCTCCGATCAGAGGCACCAGAATGATTGCGGGTAGTATGAATGAACCGTCCATCTCAGAGACCTCCGAAGATGTAGACGAATGCGATCGCAACCACGAAGAGTGCGACGATTCCGCCTACCACCACTCCGGCGTAGGTGTGGACGTTTCCGTTCTGAGCCTTGCTCAGGAGGTCTCCTCCGCTGATGACGGCGTTGGAGAGACCGTTGACGGATCCGTCGATCACATGCCTGTCGAAGTAGTCCACTCCCAGAGCCACGTCGTATCCGAGCTTCCAGGAGAGCTGGTTGTAGATCTCAGGCAGGTACCACCTGTTCTGTATAGTCTTGTACAGCCAGGAGGTTCCGTTCTTGCTGACGCAGCCGGGGTTGACCGTCTTCTTGACATACATGAGGTAGGCCAGTCCGATCGCGATCAGGACGAGTACGATGGTTAGGTAGGTCTTCCAGTTGGTGAAGAGTTCCACAACCCAGTGGAGTCCGGTCTCCGCATGTCCGCCGGCGACCTGCCAAACCTGAGTTGCCAGATCGTAGCTGATGGTGAAGACGCCATCCCAGCCGAAGAGCAGGGTGAATCCGAAGGCGAATGCGAACAGAGACAGTACGCAGAGGGGCAGGGTCATGCAGCGAGGCGACTCGCCGTGGCAGTGCTGTGCGTTCTCCCTAGGCTCGCCCTTGAAGGTCATGAACCACAGACGGAACATGTAGAATGCGGTCATGAATGCGGTGACGATTCCGAGGAACCACAGCAGTGCGAAGCAGATGCTGGTAAGGTCTCCGGTCTCGGTGAACGCTTCGAAGACGACATCCAATACGAGGTCCTTCGACCAGAATCCCGCGAAGAACGGGAATCCTGCGATGGACAGGGATCCGATGAGCATGGTTATGGAGGTTATGGGCATCTTCTTCTGCAGTCCGCCCATGAGGCGCATGTCCTCTGTTCCACATGCGTGGATGACGGAACCGCTGCAAAGGAAGAGCAGTGCCTTGAAGAAGGCGTGGTTTGCCATGTGGAGGCATCCTGCGGTGTATCCGAGGGCTCCGGCCGCCATCAGAGCGGTGTTACCTTCGTTCATTCCGATGGCGAAGAGGTATCCTCCTGCACCGATGGAGAGGAACATGTAACCCAGCTGGGACAGGGTCGAATATGCCAGCACTTTCTTGATGTTCATGTTGTTCATCGCCATGGTGGCGGTGAAGAATGCGGTCACTCCTCCGATTATCGCTACGAACAGCATTACTTCAGAGTTCATTGCGAACAGCGGGAAGCACCTTGCAACGAGGTATACTCCTGCCTTAACCATGGTTGCCGCATGGATAAGTGCGGAGACGGTGGTAGGTCCGGCCATTGCGTCCGGAAGCCAGTCCAGCAGAGGGAACTGAGCGGATTTTCCGATGGCACCGCCGAAGATCAGCATTGCTGCGAGGAACAGGGTGTCGGGATTTGCTGCGGCGAGGTTTGCGCCGTTGAAGACGTCGACATAGTCAAGGCTGCCCATTGCCTCGTAAAGGACGAACAGACCTGCCATGAGACAGACGTCTCCGAGCCTGGTGACGAGGAAAGCCTTCTTGGCCGCGGATGCGGCGTTGTCGGCCTTGTCGTCGCCCTCGGGGTGGTTGAAGCCCCAGAATCCGATAAGGAGGTAGGAGCAGAGACCCATGACTTCCCAGAAGATGAACATCTCGACGAGGTTGCTGGAAGCAGCCAGTCCGAGCATTCCGGTAAGGAAGAGTGCGACTTCTGCGAAGTATCTCCTCTGCCTCTCGCCCTGGTCGCCCATGTATCCGAGCGAGTAGATGAAGATCAGCATCGAGATGAACGATGCGAAGAGCATCATCAGGCAGGACAGGGAGTCCACGTAGTAACCGAGGTTGATGTCGAATCCACCAAGGGAGAACCACTTGATGGAGCTGGTCACGTATCCGGGGTAGCTGTAGGCCGGGCTGGTGAAGAAGTCGTAAGACACGAGCATCGACATCACGAAGGCGAACGCAGCTCCGAAGATTGTCACATATCCGCCGTACTTGAGCTTCGGGCCCATCTTCTTTCCGAGGAATCCGACGATCAGGAAGCACAGTATGGGTACGAGCGGGACAAGCCAAGTATAGTCTATGAAGCTCATCTTACCACCTCATTGTGTTGAGATCGTCAGTACTGACGGTCTTTCTCATCTTGTATGCGTTGAGCACGATGGCGATACCGACGGCTACCTCTGCGGCTGCGACGGAGATCGTCATGATGACGAACACCTGGCCGAGGGCGGCATCGATGAAGGTACCGTATGCGGAGAACGCGATGAAGTTGATGTTCGCCGCGTTCAGCATGAGCTCTATGCACATCAGAACGATGATGGTGCTGCTCTTTGTCAGAACACCATACGCTCCTATGACGAACAGGATAGCACCGAAGGTGAGGAAGTACTCAATTGGAATCATCTTTCTCAACCTCCTCTCTTGCTACGCATATTCCGCCGATCATGGCTCCGAACATGAGGATTCCGAGGACGAGAAGGACAGGTCCGTACTTCTCGAACAGCTCATAGTTCAGGGAGCTGTGGTCAACAGTCTCCTCGCCGGTGACGGGATCCGTCTCGACGACGCCGTTGAAGGGGACATCGTTAGCCTCGTCCCCGTAGTTGTTCCAGTCGGTGACATAGATGGACACCGCCAGGATTGCGAGCAGACCCGCCGCAAGTGCGACTGCTGCAGCTGCTCTCTTATTCATCTGAATCATCCTCCAGGATGTACTTACGGGTCAGCATGATGCTGAATGCGAACAGGATGGTGATCGCACCGACGTAGACGAGGACCTGTATCACACCGATGAACTCTGCTTCCAGGAAGAAGTAGGCCACACCGACCGTGAAGAACACGAGTGCGAGATAGAACGCACTGTGGACAGGGATCCTGTCGGTTACGACATAGACGGCCGCCGTTATTCCGATCGCTGCTAGGATCACGAATGCAAGGAGGTCGCCGTTGCACCAGACGTAGTCCGCAAAGTTGCAGATGCCGTCCCAAATATCTTCTAATATAGCCATCACAGCACCTCTTTGATATGCAGGGCGTCCTTAGGACAGGCGTCCACACAGTTCTCGCAGCAGATGCACGTCTCGTTGTTGATCTCAGGCCACAAGATGGGGCGCCCTTTGGCGTTGGTCCCGTGCTCCACCATGTTGATGGCATTGACGGGGCAGACCTTGGCGCACTTCTTACAGCTGATGCACTTCGAGGACTCAAGTTCAGGGCGGTCGATCATGAAGGGCTTGACCCTCCTCTCGCCGTTTCCGGACTTGAAGTCAGAGATGAGCGTCTCTTCCAGAACGATCTTCATTCCCTCGGTCGTCTTGTCGTAGGCAAGCCTGCGCGGACCGTAGATAAGGTCCGAACGGGTGTACTCTGCAAGCTCGACGATGGGAGAGACGGTCATTGCATCCACCGGGCAGTATTCCGCACAGTAGGAGCAGAAGGAGCACCTTCCCATGTTGACCTGCGGCCTCTTGACGTTGTTGCCTTCGTCGTCGGGGGTGTCCACCAGGATTATGGCGTCGCAGGGACACATCCTGGCACACATTCCGCATCCGACGCACTTGTTGAAGTCGAGTGCCGGGCGTCCGCGGTAGTTGTCGGGGTTCCAAAGAGCCTCGTACGGGTAGAGGACGGTGACAGGTCTGTGGATGGTAGTCCTGATGAGGACCCTGCAGCACTTCACGATAGGGCGCATGATCCACAGGTCCTTCCAGTTCTTGTGCCTTCCGTCCCTGTATTTCTCAAGATATTCCATAGTCATCAGAAGATCCCTCCTACCTTAAGCAGCAGGACGACCACCAGGTTGACGATGGACAGAGGCATGAAAACCTTCCATCCGAGGTTCAGGATGGTATCCGTCCTGACCCTTGCTACAGCCAGCCTGAGGATGATCATGAGCAGGAACACGAACCAGGCCTTGAGCAGGAACACAGCCTCGGGCACAGGCCACCAGGAGGTCCAGGATCCAAGGTCTATGAACGGCAGGGTCCATCCGCCGAAGAACAGAATGACGATCATTCCGCAGGAGCAGGCTCCCCTGAGGTAGTCTGCCAGCATGATGAGTCCCCACTTCATTCCGGCGTACTCGGTCTGCCATCCCTCGACGAGCTCGGATTCGGCCTCTGCAAGGTCGAACGGAGCACGCTCGGATTCGGCTGTCGCGCACATGAAGAACGTGATGAATCCTATGAATTCGGGTATGATGAACCACACGTTGTCGTACTGGGCGTTGACGATGTCGTTGATGTTGAAGGAACCGGCGAGCAGGCAGGTGGTGGCGATGACGATGAGGATAGGAACCTCGTAAGCCATCATCATCTCGGCCGCACGGATACCTCCGATAAGCGAGTACTTGTTGTTCTGAGCCCATCCGGACACGAGGATGAAGAACGGTGCCAGAGCGTAGAGCGCCATGATGATGAGCAGTCCAGTCCCGTAGTCGACGACGAACCACCTGTGGGACAGGGGGATCATACAGTCGATGAGGACGGAGGTGCCGATGATGAGCGCCACAGTCCACCAGTATCCCATCTTGTCGACCTTGGTCGAGGAGATGTTGTCCTTCATGAAGGTCTTGAATCCGTCGGCGACGCACTGCAGGAATCCCCACATACCGATCATGGTTCCGCGTCTGTCCATACCCCTACCGAGGACCTTACGCTCCTCCCATAGGGAAACTAGGACGGCCACGAATGCGACGGCGAAGACAATGACCATGAATAGGACCAGCGCGAAGAAGTTGCTGGTCATGTCACAGACAAGCCACTCGGAGACGCCGTTGCCCGGGAAGATCAGGTTGATGAGCCAGGCGAGGGTTCCACCGATGATGTCCCACAGTTTGAGGGCGATATCGTACGGCAGGTTGTAGACGTCACCGAACGGGTAGTAAGGGTTGGCCAGCGGGTCAGGGTAGCTGATCCAGTCGAGAAGACTTGTGTAACCGGTCATGATATCACCTGTCGGTCTCTCCAAGACACATATCGATCATTGCCATGATGACTGGCACATCTGCGATCCTGCATCCCTGGACGAGGTCCTTGGAAGCAGAGACGTTGACGAAGATAGGGCTGCGGACCTTCAGCCTGTAGGGCTTGTCGGTTCCGTCGGACACCAGATACATCATGGACTCTCCACGGGGATCCTCGAGCCTGGCGAAATGCCTGCCCGCAGGGATGTTCATGGGGGCCTTGAGCCTGTACGGGGCGTTCTTTCCGAGCGCCTTGATCTTCTCGACGGCCTGCCTTATGATCCTGGTGGACTGGAACAGTTCCTCGATCCTTACCATGTACCTTGCGTAGGAATCTCCAGCGGTCAGTACTGGCACATCGAAATCGATCTTGTCGTAGTTGTCATAGGGGTCGTCGCGGCGGATATCGAAGTCCACTCCGGTTCCCCTTGCGGCAGGACCGGTGATTCCGAGGTTGGCGCACTTCTCCCTGGTCAGGATACCGTTGCCGATCATCCTGTGGGTGTAGGTGGAGTTGTCGTCGATGATACCGATGATCTCCCAGAGCGCCTTGTCGAAGTGGTCGCAGCACCTGATGATGTCCCTGTCGAAAATGTCGGGGGTGTCGTTCCTGACTCCTCCGATACGGGGGTAGTTGGTGGTCATCCTGGCCCCGCAGAGCCTGACGTTCATATCCATCCAGAACTCCCTCTCCCTGGAAGCCCACAGGAACACGGTGAGGTTTCCAAGGTCGGTTCCGACGGCTGCGAGCCACATGAGGTGGGACTGCAGACGGTTGACCTCGTCGGCCACGATCCTGATGTACTTCGCCTTCTCCGGTATCTCCATGTCGAGAGCCTTCTCGCAGGCCATACAGAAGAGGTGGGTGTAGGTCATAGATGCAGCATAGCAGAGACGGTCCGCCATGGGGATGATCTTGGGGTAGGTCCTGTTCTCGACCTCTTTCTCCCATCCCCTGTGAAGGTATCCGACGATGGGGTCTGCGTCAGTGACCATTTCTCCGTCGACCTGGATCTTGAGGGTCCAGAGACCGTGGGAGAACGGGTGCTGCGGACCCATGATGATCCACATCTTGTCGGTATCCATCTTTGCCGTCTCGGCCTTGAACAATGCTTCGGTAGCAGCATCGACAGGGAGACTGCCTTCGGCGATAGCCACGTTCTCAAGCTGCCGGGTCTCCATAGATGGAGTCTTGGTTTTATCTTCGTCAGACATCATTCCCATCCCCTGAGCTTGTAGGATTTCCTGAAGGGGAAGAACTCGTAGGTGTCGGGCGTAAGAAGCCTCTCAAGCCTCGGGTGCTCGTCGAATACGATACCGAACAGCTCCCAGGTCTCCCTCTCGTGCCAGTTGGCGCCGCCCCAGATGTCGGAGACGGTGTGCACGTGGAGGTCGTCGTTGGGCAGATCGGTAGTGATCTCGACCATCTCTCCCTTGTAGGTAGTGTAGTTGTCAATGTGGTAGACGACCTGCATGTAGTCCTTCATGTCGACACCGGCTATGGAGGCGCAGTGCTCGAATCTGAGTTCGTCGTGGAGGAACTTGCAGAGGTCGTGGATGATGGCCTTGTCGGCCTTCACGTAGACCCTGCGGGTCTCGGTACCGGTGACGGTAAGTTTTCCGGGGAACTGGCTCTCCAGTTTCCCTTTGATCTCTCCTTCCCAGGAGTCCTGATATTCACGAATTTCCGTATCCATGTCAGCACCCTGTTCAGTCCTTGAGGAATGCTCCTCTTCTGAAGTAGTTGTCAATCTTCTTCTGCAGGAGCATGAAACCGTCGATCATAGCATCCGGCCTTGCGGGGCATCCGGGGATGTAGAGGTCCACCGGAACGATCTGGTCCAGTCCCTGTACGGTGTTATAAGAGTCGTACCAGGGCCCTCCCGAGATGGCACACTCGCCCATGGCGACTGCCCACTTGGGTGCGGGAATCTCCTCCCAAAGCCTCCTGATGTGGGGGCGGATCTTCTTGGAGATCCATCCGTTGACCAGGAGAATGTCGGTCTGCCTGGGAGAAGACCTGTAGATCATTCCGTAACGCTCTGCATCAAAACGGGGGGCGGAAGCCTGCGCCATCTCAAGGGCACAGCAAGCCAGTCCCCAGTGCAGGGGGTGCATCGAGTTCTTCATAGCCCAGGCCCAGATGGGTCCGGTGAGTTTGTCGATGGTCCTCCTGGTACCGGAACTCATGAGGTCGTTGATCATGGCTGTAGACCAGCTCATGAACTCATCGGCACTCATGGCCACGGCGTGCGGGTAGAGGCTCATATCCATATGTTTTCCTCCTTCTTCAAAGAGTACACGACTCCCAAAAGCATGATTCCGAGGAAGATGAGAAGCCAAACGGTAGCGTTTGTAGACAATCCGTCAAAGGCGACGGACCAGATAAGAAGGAACGTGACAATCAGGTCGAATACCACGAAAATCAAAGCGAAAGCGTAGTACTGCATCCTGAACTGGATACGCGTATTTCCTATCGGGGTCGAACCGCACTCGTATGTCTCCTCGGTCCACTCTGTCGACTTCGAAGGCCTGATGAACCTCGAAACCAACCATGCCAATGGCGCAAATCCGAGGGACATTATCCCTACGAATAAGAATGGCAAGTAGCTTGCGATTAGTGACATCGGCTCTTGCGATGTTTTCTTTCTATATAATGGAGAAGGGAAATAATGCGCACTTCATTTATAAACCCGAATCGATTTAAGAATTTAATCAGGACTAAATATTCTTTAAAGAATTATGTCAACGCTTATTATAAGGGGAAGCGGTTGGACGCCCCATGGCAGTCAAGATCGGATTCATCGGAGCGGGCAGGATGGCCGGCGCGATGATCAAAGGGCTCATAGCCAAGAACGTGTACGGTCCGGAAGAAATAGTCGCCTGCGCCCCCACCAAGGAGACCCGGGACAGAATGACCCAGGAGACCGGAATAAGGATGTTCGACAAAGCATCCGACATAGCCGGTCTGACAGACGTCCTCGTACTCGCCATCAAACCGAAGAACATCGCCCCGCTATTCCTCGAGGAGGGTGTGGAGCTTACCGGGGACCACCTCCTGATCAGCATAGCCGCAGGAGTCAAGATCAAGACCCTGAAATCATATGTGCCAGATTCCAGAATTGTGAGGGTCATGCCCAACCATTGCTGCATGGTCCTGGAAGGCGCCGCGGGATATGTCATGGACGAGACGTGCACGGACAGGGACAGGGAGACCGTCAAGACCGTCCTGTCCGCCATAGGATTGGCGGAAGAGGTCAGGGAATGCGACCTGGATGCCGTCACGGGGATCTGCGGAAGCTCTCCGGCCTTCCTCTATATGGCCGCCCAGGCCCTCATCGAGGCCGGGAAGAAATACGGACTCACCGAGGAGCAGTCGAAGGTATTGGCGGCACAATCCATGATCGGAGCGGGCAGGATGGTCCTGGAGTCCGGGATGACCACCGAACAGCTCATAGACGGCGTGTGCTCCCCCGGAGGGACCACGATCGAGGGCGTCAAGGTCCTTCGCGAAGAGAAATTCGAGGAGGCCATGATCCACTGTGTCGACGCCACCGTGAAAAGGTCTGTAGAGATGGGTAAAGAATAAAAGTGCCAGACTTGTATTTTTAATGCACGGCAGGCTTAATGCCTGCCGTGTATGAGACTCTTTATGAGGCCTGCTCCGATCCTCGGGACGTTCCTCCAGATGGAACCGGATGTCCAATCCAGGTCGTTTTTATCGGTGATGGTGTTGTTCATCATCCTGACCCCTTCCTCTTTGATGTCCCAGAGCTTGGAATCCCTTTCCTCCGGGTCCTCGATCCTCAGGATGTCGTCTATGCGATACATGATCCCGCGGGCGACCTCCGTCCGATCGTTCCTTTCATCGGCGGCCGCATCGTCGATGCGCCCCGAATCACGTTCCGCATTCGTAAGGACGATGGCCGCATCGTACGAGGTGTCTGCAATCTGGTCACGGTCCATCCAGACGGTCTCATAGGATAGGACGTGTTTCCAAGAGGGACTGTCCAACAGCCTCCTGTGGTCCTCCAAGGTCCTCGCACGGAGCTTGTATCCCCACTTCTCCGGCTCCTCGAAAGCCCTGCTCCCGGGATCCACGAACGGGGCGAAAGGAGAGTCGTAGATGAACAACCCGTCGTCCTTATCGACGATGTTCCAGAGGTGCTTGGCATCGGCCGCCGTCTGCATGGCCGACTCGCGGGTCTGCTGGGGGAGCCCCGTCATGAAGAAGAGGTCGAAGCGGCTGCACCCGTTCCTGAAAGCGTTGGGCAGGGTCTTCTCTATGGCCTCGTTAGTATATCCCTTGCCAAGTGCCAGACGGACGGATTCATCGAACGAGTCCGGAGAGAACTCGATGGACCAACCTCCTTCGAACGTACGGTCTATGTTCGAGAAATGTTCGGCGCTGGCACCATTGAATAACTCCACCACCACGTGATTGTCTATACGCCTCTCCTTGGCTGCCTTCAGGAACCTGTCGCAATAGCCCTGTCCCGCCTGCCTTATGTCCCCTACGATGAAGATCGGGGCCTTCATGTAGTTGGATATGCCCTCCATGTCCTCGGCGAGCTTCTCGGGGCTCCTGAAGGCGGGATGGCTTCTGCAACACACCCTTTTGTTGGCGGAGTTCGAACCTCCGCATTCGGCACAGTTGACGGTACATCCCCTCACGGTGAAGACCGAAGTGAGAGGGACCTTGTCCCAGCCGTACCATGGAAGCGATCCCGTCACGTCCATGGTGCGCATGACGTTCTTGATCATGACGCCGTAGTCGAACACTATGTTGTCGAGATCCTCTTGGACGTATGTCAGACCGTTGTCGTGGACCTTGCCCCCGGCATCCTTCCATACGAGATTCGGGACGGATGAAAGGTCCTCTCCCTTGGACAGGGCCTCCATCATCTTCACCGTGGGGATCTCCGTGGTATCCCCCCTCATGACGAGGTCCACCTCCGGACGGCGTATCAGCTCGTCATAGAAGTACGATGAAGTGAATCCCCCGAACTCCGTCCTGGCGTTCGGATGGTGTCTCTTCACTATCTTGGCCAACTCCAGGGCCCCGTGCGCATGGGGCATCCAATGGAGGTCGATGAAGTATACGTCGGCGTCGAGCTTCCGTATCCTCTCCTCCGCGTCGAACTTCTCATCGGCCAGCATAAGACCGGCGATGTTGACGATCCTGGTCTTGAATCCGGCCATCTGCAGGTGTGTGGAGATGGTCATGAACCCCATGGGGTACATCTCGAACACGGGGGACGAGGGTATGACGTCGCTCACGGGACCGTAGAATATGGGCTTCTTCCTGAAATCATAGACGCTGGGGGCGTGCAGGAACACGGCATCGTAATGGACCGTTCCCTCACCTCCCGTAGCGTCTCACGCGCTGCTGGTACGTCCTGATGGCCCTCAGAAGGTCGATATGACGGAATCCCGGCCAATAGACGTCTGTGAAGTACAGCTCCGAATAGGCGAGCTGCCATAGCAGGAAGTTGGATATCCTTACCTCCCCCGACGTACGGAGTATGAGGTCCGGATCCGGCATGTCCGAGGTATAGAGGTGCTTGGAAAGCATGTCCTCGGTTATCTCGTCGGGAAGGACGTCTCCGTCCTGGACCTTTCTGGCTATCTCCTTCACGGCGTTGACGATCTCCTGCCTTCCGCCGTAGGCCAGACATATGCTGAACATGAAATCGTCGTAGTCCTTGGTCTTCTCATCGGCGTAGTCTATGGCCTCGCAGACATAGTCGGGGAGCTTGCTCCTGTCCCCGAGGACGCGGACGCGGACGCGGTTGGTCATTATGCGGGGGTCTTCGACGATCTCCCTGAGGGACCCCTCGGCCATCTCCATGAGGAAGTTCACTTCGTCCTCGTCCCTGCTGAAATTCTCGGAGGAGAATGCGTAGACGGTGACATACTTGATATCGAGGTCCAGGCACCAATCCAGGAGCTCGTGGATCTTCTTCTCCCCGGCCTTGTGGCCGGCGTTGATGTCATCACCTAGGAATTCGCGTGCATAGCGGCGGTTACCGTCCATTATGATGCCTATGTGCTTCGGCATGGGGCCTTCCTTGACCTCCTTGTCGAGATTCTTCTCGTAGGTGGAATACACCTGTTTCGAGATTATGTTCGGTACTGCAGCCATTTCCGGAATCTCCGTGTTTCACATCACCAGGTCAGGGAAGTCCTCGGGAACGCCGGCGGCCTCCGGTCCGAGGTCGACGCAGCCTATGGCGGCCACGGCCCCGATCGTCCCGTCCGTGCCGGTGATGCTGATGATCTGCACCCCGCACTCCTCGGCCACCTTGACGGCGTCCTCCCTGGTGTACATGGTGCTCTTCGCGCTCCACCCGTATTCGACGAGCCTCTTAGGGACCTCCAGCCCCTGGAACACCGTCATGACCGCATCCGTGGAATACGATTCCTTCTTGAGGAAATCCACACAGTACTCTATGAGTCTGGGTATGTCCTCTTCCCTCACCGCGAAGGACACGGCCGAGGAACAGCAGTTGGTCGTCTTCGTAGGCGTCTTGGGGTTGAGCTGGATGATCTTGTGTTCCAGGAAGTGCCCGACGGGGGCGTTCTGTCCCATCTTGAGGGCGGTGGCCCAGGTGGCCCCCTTCTCCTTTGTATCGGTGTCGTCCACCCCTATGACCAGCCTGACCATCTTGGGGGTTATGATGTCGACGTGGGCCGCGTGGCCGCCGCCGATCTTGAAATCGTCCGGATACTCGGTACGGATGACGTCCGGGCACTGCGGCAGGCATGCCCCTATGCCGACGGAGGCCCCTGCTATACCGTACCAGGTGGTACGGACCTCGTCACCCTCGACCTTGAAGGCCTTCAGTCCCTGACCGCCTAGGTCCGCGGACACGGGTCCGAACCTGAGTTCCTTCTCTCCGATGGACACATCCATGACGAGGGTAGTGCCCTGCATCACGATGTTGTCGATGACGCCGCCGGTCCTGCGGCGGTTGACTATATCCCACTCTCCGGGCCCGCGGGCACAGCACTGCTCGATTATCTTCGCCTTACCGGCCTTCTCGTCTACGATCGTTATGAACCCTCTGCAGAACAGGGGACCGTATTTCGCTTTGACCTCGTCAGGCCTTAGAACGGTTACCATCGGTATGAGTCTCCTTTGTCTTCTGGCTCTTCGGCCAGGGATAAACATTCGGGCGGGACCCTGTCGCACAGGTAGACGGACCTTGCCGCCTTACCTATCGGGAATCCCGCATCCGCACATCTCTTCGTGTCGATGTCGAGGACCGCCACGTCGTCCATGCGGACGGAGCCGGCCCTTACGGCATCCCTGTATGTTCCGGACAGGTGCACCATGGCCCTGTCCACCGGCATGATGCCGGTCTCCATGATTATCTCCTCCGCATCGGGGGAGACTGGATAGTAAAGGTGGTCCGGCACGTCGTCCGTAGGGAGGTGCAGGTCCAATTTCACGGTATGTCCGTAGGTCGCCCTGACCTTATGGCCCACCACCTGGTATCTGCCCTTCGGGTCGGTAAGCGCCAGCGCCTCTATGTGATGGGGACGCAACCATTTCATGCGGGGATTGATGCCGCGCACCGTATCCACGATATCGCGCATGTCCACAAACCCCTGGGGACTCATCTCCAGGTCGAACTTCCCATGCCTGAGGATGGCCGCAAGGGTCCTCCCCATCTTCTCGACCTCGTAATCGCTCATCACGAACTTCCCTTTCTCCCCGCAGACAGGGCAGAAATCGTCGCGGTAGTATCCATGCTCCTCGCATTCGTTTATCATATCCCAGCCCTCCTTTCGGCTGCGGAGACGGCGTTGGCCATGAGCATGCATATGGTCATGGGTCCGACGCCTCCGGGCACGGGGGTGATCATGGAGGCCTTCTCCTTCACCGTCTCGAAATCCACGTCCCCGACCAATCTGGAACCGTTCTTGGCGGATGGGTCCGCCACCCTGTTGGTCCCGACGTCTACGACGACCGCGCCGTCCTTCACCATGTCGGCGGTGACGAATCCCGCCTTGCCTATGGCCACAATAAGTATGTCCGCCTGCCTGGTTATGTCCGCCAGACCTTCGGTCCTGGAATGCACCACGGTGACCGTGGAATCCGCACCGGGGCCTTTCTGCATCATCATGGCCGCCATGGGCTTTCCGACGATGTTGCTCCTGCCTACGACCACCACGTGCTTTCCGCGGATGTCGACGCCGCTGCGGACAAGCATCTGCTGCACCCCTGCAGGCGTGGCCGGAAGGAACTCCGGTTCGCCGATGAGCATCTTTCCCACGTTGTACGGGTGGAAGCAGTCCACATCCTTGGAGGGATCCACCGCATTGATGACCGCCTTCTCGTCTATATGGGCGGGGAGGGGCAGCTGGATCAGGAACCCGTGTATGGACGGATCCGCGTTAAGCTCCGCGACTTTCGCCAGAAGAGCATCCTGGGTCGTACTCTCCGGCATGACTATCGTGACGGAGTGCATCCCGAGCTCCTCGCATTTCCTGCCCTTCATCCTGACATAGACCTGCGACGCAGGGTCCTCTCCGACGAGTACCACGGCTAACCCTGGGACTATGCCCTTGGACCTGAGCGATTCGATCCTCTGTCTCAGTTCCCCGTAGATCTGCTCGGACACATCTTTGCCAAGAATCAATTTGGCGGTCATGTTCTCCCGTCGATTATGACACCGCCTTATATTATAATTACCCGTGGGCGCGTCAGACGGCCAAACAGGATATCTCGGACAGGGTGGCCGGCCTGTTGCCTGCCTCCAGGATCCCGCGGAGGACCCTTTCCGTCTTCTCCAGATTTTCCCGGAGATCGTCTTCCGAGAACACCCCTCCGGAACGGGATTCGACAATGTGCCAGGTGTGATCTGCAATGACCAGGACCCCATCCTCGGGGACCGCGGATGCAAGGTCGATGTAGTCTTGCGGAGACCTTTTCCCCTCGTGCATGGGCCACAGATAGGCGGATATCCTCCTGCCTTCGGCATCCGTTCCTTCCGTGACCGGTATCTCGGCAACATATCCGGGAAGAAGCGATGGTCTGCAGTCGTCCCCGTACGCATACTGTGAGGAATCTATGTGGATCCCGCACCCCACCTCCTTGAGGAAATCGCCTACGGCGCGGGGTTGCCTCATATACGGGGCACGGAACGCCACCGGATTCCTCCCAATGACGTCCCTGACGGCCTGACACCCGTGCCTCACCGCCTCGATCGCATCGGGGCGCGTCATATGCCCCAGAGACTCATGGTCGTATCCATGCACACCTATCTCGAAATGTGCCAGACATCCGGATGAGTCCCTGGTCTCCTCCAACGTACGGCCTTCGCAGAAGAATGCGGCCGGAATAGCCAGATCGTCCAGCATATCGGCCAGGAGTGCCAGACCCTTGGCTGAGGACGAGAACCGCGGTGCGGTCCCAGCCCCGCGGTCCAAGGACCCCGCCTCGACCTGTCCCGGAACCTCGATGTTCACGTCCCTGTCCAGATCCACCGTGAAGCAGAACAGTACCGTCGTATCACCTGGGCTGGGGCGCCGTGACCCTCTTTATGAGCATACCCTCTATGGCCACCGGCTGATAACGGTCGGCCAATTCCTTTGCGCGGGCCAGCTTGGCCTCGTTGTCGGCGAAGAGCTGGAACAATACGTCCCCAGCCTCCACCCTCTGTCCTTTCTTCTTAAGAAGGAGCATTCCGGCACCTTTGTCGTTGGGTGCTCCGAGGGCCTTCGCTATCGAAACGATATCCTTGTTGTTGATGGAATGCACATACCCAGACTTCGAGGAGACGACGTCCGCCGTGAACTTCCCGGGTTTGAGGTCGTCGGCCTTCAGGTCGGGACTTCCGCCCTGGGCGACCACTATCTCCATGAATTTCCTGTGTGCCGCACCGGACCTCAGGAGTTCGCGTGCCTTCTCCGTCCCGTTCTGGAATCCGCCCATCTCCAGGATTATGCCGGCACACTCGCAGGCCTTCTCTATGACGCTCGCAGGGTGTTCGTTCCCTTCCAATATGCGGATGCATTCCCTCGCCTCCAGATTGGGCCCTATGGCGCTCCCCACCGGCTGATCGGCATAGGTTATGGCACACTCTATGTGGATACCCAGCTTCTCTCCGAGGTCCATGAAATCTCTGGCATATGCCCGGGCGACCTCTATCGTCGGGACCTTCGTCCCGGATCCCGTAGGGATGTCCACCAACAGATAGTTGGCGCCTATGGCGAGTTTCTTGCTGAGTATGGACGCCAGCATCTGCGCCCTCGGATTTATTCCGAGAGGATGTTCGATCTTGATCACGATATCGTCCACGGGGGCGATGTTCATCGATCCGCCCCAGACGAAGGCGCCGCCGACCGTCTCCCCTATCTCCTTGAGCTTCTCGGCCGTCACTTCGATACCGCAGAACGTCTCCACGAAATCGGATGTGCCACATGCACTGCTGATGGCGCGGGACGACGTCTTGGGAAGCATCAGTCCCGCCGCGGCGACGATGGATACCACTATGGGGGTGATCTTGTTGCCGGGCACACCCCCCATGCTGTGGAAGTCGAATACAGGGGACCTGTCGAAGGGGATCACATCGCCGGTGTCGACCATCGCCCTTGCGAAGGCGGCGATCTCGTCGATGTTCATCCCGTTTATGTAAAGGGCCGTGAGCCAGGACGACACCTCTATGTTGGACAGGCTGCCGAGATAGATGTCGTTGACAACTCCCTGGATCTCCTTGTCGGTAAGGACCTCGCCATCCATCTTCTTCCTGATGGAGCGGACGCTCTCGGGACTGGGCGAGAATACCACGTCGACCTCGTCCCCGTCCTTCACCTTGAGCCTTTTGGCCACCGAGTTGGGGACCAGGACCTCCCCCACGTTGACGAACGCATCGGATGTGAGGAGGAGGACCGACATCTCCGCCTTCCCGTTGGATACACGGACGCGGTCGTTCTCCTTGACGCCTATCTCGGCACAATCCGCAGGATCCATCCCCACGGCGGGGGAGGATGCCATCACATCGACGTTCTTCACCTTCAGCTTCATTTGGATCCCCACCTCTCGAGAGCCTCGCGGAGCTCTTTATGGGTCTTCGCATACTCGTCCAGGGCTATGCCCTCGAAGGCGGCGTCGGCAGCCTGGCACATCGCCATGGCCCCGCCCCTCACGCCTTCCGGATGTCCTGCGACACCTCCTCCCGCCTGTATCTGCACATCGTTTCCGGTCACCTTCATGACGGCCGGGACGATGCCAGGGTACATGCCTCCGGAGCACACGGGCATGACGGTCTTGAACGGGACATTCGTATCACGGCAGGCCTCGAGGCTCATCCTTCCTCCTGCCACGTCCCCTTCCATCTTCCCCACACCGAGGGTCCCTATATGCAAGGCGTCCCCTCCACACATACGTACCAGCTTGGAGAACACGCACATCGCGATACCGTTGTACGGATCCTTCGTGATGGCCGCATGCATTGTCCTGTGGACATGCACCGGCACTTTGATCCTGGGGTCTTCGGCCACGGCCTGAAGGGCACCGAATCCGCTGGTCAGGACGTCCACCATGAGTTCCCTCGCACCCCAGCTCTGCACATCCTCCGCCAGCTGGACGATGTCGTTGGCGTTGCTGCTGATGTTGATGGCGTGCATCATGTGCCCGCCCTCCTCGTCCACCCTGTCGAGGGCCTCGGCCACGGCCTTGGTCCTCTCCTCTATCGGGCAGAACGTCTGGTCGACAAGGGTCTCGTCGTCCTTGCCGTTGGTGAGTCCTCCGATACCTGCCTCGTAGATGTATTCCGCCGTATCCTTGGGGGAGAGTCCGACCTTGGGCTTCACGATGGTCCCGACCAGCGGCTTCTCCGGACGTGAGAGCATATTCCTCATGCCCTCGTCGCCGAATTTGGGACCCTTGTACTGTCTGAGGAACGAATCGGGGAAGAAGACGTCCTCCAACCTCACCCCTTTCACGGACCCGAGCCCGAACAGGTTCCCGGCTATGACCGAGAGTATCTGCGGGACCCCTCCGTATCTGCCGGAGAAATCCTCCACGGGGAATGCGAGGGTCACCATGTCGCCGTCTATCGAGGTCACCTTGCCCGCATACCTGTCGAATACATCGTCCTTCAGAGTGGATATCCCCGTCCACGTCCCGGTGGACTGTTCCGCGGCGATGGCCTCCGCCGCCTTCTCCATGGGGAGGTCGGTGGTCACACGGTATTTCGCGACCACGTAGGCCTCCCTGTCGATCTCCTCACCCAGAGCCAAATACGAATACGAACTCATTTCCTGTACCTCCTCACATATATCCCGATATACGGTCACCCAACTGTCTTACCATCACACCGTAGACGGAGCCGGGAGACATTATCCCGAGTTCCGTGATGATGTTGTCTATGTACTTGGCCGGCGTCGTGTCGAAGACCGGGTTGAACACCTTCACCCCTTCAGGCATCTCACCGGGCCTGATTATCTCGCCGATATCCCTCTCCTCTATGGTCACCGAGTCCCCGAAAAGCGTCTTCGGGGAGAATTTGTATGTCTCGCTGCAGACGTTGAACTCGGCACGTGCCTCCGAGGCCGCCAATGCCACCTGGGAGGTGCCGATCTTGTTTATCAGGGAACCGGACGACGTTATGGTGTCGGCCCCGACGAAGACGCGGTCCACCTTGGACATCACCGTACGGACGGCGCTGTCGATTATCAGGGTGACATCCACCCCGGCCGCGCTCAGATCCCTTATGGTAAGGATACCCTGTCTCCAAGGACGTGATTCGGTGGCATAGACCTTGACGTCCTTCCCCTGTCTCACCGCCTCCGTGATCACCCCTATGGCGGCACTGCTGTTGCAATGGGTCATGAGGACGTCTCCGTCCTTGATCCTCTTAGCACCGATCTTGGCGATGGTCTCCACCGCCTTCTCCGATGATTCGACGAAGGCCGCCCCGTTCCTCACGACCGACTCCCTCGCCTCTTCGAAGGACCCGGCGGAGTCCACGTCCCTCGTGGCGGAATGGACCCCGTTCCACAGGGAGACGGCCGTGGGTCTGGAGGCCAGGAGTATGTCGGAGGCTTTCGCCATATCCGCCCTGAACCTCTCGAGATCGTTCCCGCCGTACTCTCTGGCATACTCCGCAAGGGCGGAGGCCCCGGCACGGGCTATCCTGCCGGCGCCGCGGATGCGCATATCCCTGATCTCGGTTGCCGTATCGGCTATGATGTCTTTCACATGAGGGTAATCTGCAAGCGCATTAATAAGAGGTCGGAGAGAAACGGCACGACCGCGAGGGTGCATACATCTTATGAGTGCATGTAATCCAAACTGTTAATATCGGAATCGACGATAGACGCAACATGGCCGAGAAGAAGAAGCATCTCAGAATGAGAGGGGTGAAACAGGCATCCAAAAGACTGGAGGACGACGTGTTGGGCCGTTCCAAGGACATCGCCGAGAACCCCGGCATCCTGAGACCTATGTGCGCAGGCAACTGCAGGAAATGCGTCTTCGACAAGGTATTCAAGGACATCGACAAGATAAACCGCTACAAGGACGACGACCAGACCCTCATCAAACTCGCGTCCAAGGGGTTCGACGACATGGCCAAGGCGTATGCCGGCACCATATCCCTGAACGCCGCCGGCAAGGTACCGCTCCTGGCCACCGCCGTGATCGCAGGGGAGAGGGTCCCCTATGCCGTAAGGGGGGCTGTGGCCGTGCCCCTCCTCATCGGCTGTCAGCACTACGACGACCCCAAACTGAGGCTCCTCTACTACAACGGCCTCATCAAGAAGGCCGGCCTCCACCTGTACTCCTTCGGGGAGAGCACGGTCTGCTCCGACGACCCCAACATGCCGGAGGACTATCTGTACGACACATGGTGGGAGACCCCCTACAAATTCCCGGACGACGACGTCGATTGCGGCCACAAGGGCTCCGTATCCCTGAACATAAAGGTCAGGTCCGCCGACATCACCATACACATATGCGAAGACTGTGCCAAGGACGTCTCCTCTCTCGCATACCTCGTATCGAGACTCTGTGCGGCCGACCCGCTCGACGACTTCGAGGTCACGGTCGAGCACAAATACCACTCGGAGAACGACAGCGGGACCGTTAAAATAACGGGCGACGACCTGAAGCAATACATGGTCGGGAAGATGACCGACCGGATGCTCATTGAGAAGGTGAAGAGGGAGAAACTCGGGGAGTTGGCCAAGAACGGCGGTCTGACCCTGATCATCGGGGAGAAGAACTACGGGTCGGATCTGGACTCCTTCATAAGAGACCTCGACGGCCCGGAGAACGAGAAATCGGCCTTGACCGGATTCCTGCGCTCCAATCCCCGCGCCGTGGTCCTGAAGAACGGGAAGACCAGCGAAGCCACCGCATATCTCTGGGACAGCGACTGGAAGGGCATCATAGCGGCATACACGTCGGACTCGTTCGCAGAACGTTATACGGAAAGACCCAGATCGTCATTCTCCATCGTAATAGAGGAGGCACACAGGGAGTTCGTCTCCCAAGACGTCGTAAAGAACCTGCCTGTATTCCCGAAGCCCGGACCGGTCACAAAACTGGCGGACGACCTGGCCAAGGCGGCGAAGGTCGGAGGTCTGGGTATGTTGCTCGAAGCCGTATCCAAGGCCACTCTGAGAGATTCCAAGTCCAAATCCCTGGCCGCGGCGTTCGTCTTCGCCGTCGACCCTGAAGGCAAACCCGATCTCACCCTCAGCGCAGACGACATGGATTTCGCAGACTTCCTCAGACCGTTCGCCAAGAAGGTCCTGGACGCCGACGGACAGACCTACCGTGAAGAGATGAACACCCTTCTCATGGCCTGCAGTTCCGGAGAATCGGTCTGATCAGAATACGCGGACATCCGCCACATAGTGCGAGACCGAGGGTGCGAAGGATTTCACTTCACGTATGGATTCGATCTCGAACCGACGGTTTCCGCAGGCATCGGAGAAGGCGGAAAAAGTCATCTCCTCCTGCTTCCCCACAGGGAATGTATCGTGGTAGTGGACCATACAACCTGGCTTGGCCATTTGCATGGCTTTCGGCAGGAATTCCGATGTCCTCTGCACATATCCCATCAGTATGCGGTCGGCGAAGGCCCGTCCCGGTATGTCCCTGTTGTCTCCGAGGATGGGTATGACGACATCCCCGACATCGTTGAGTGCTATGTTCTTCAGAAGATAACCGTAGGAATCGGGATTCTTCTCGCAGGCGAATACCTTCCTCACCCCCGAGAACTTGGCCAGAGGCAGGGTGAAATATCCGATCCCGCAGAACATATCCACCACGGTTTCGCCGGAACAGTCCAATCCCTCCATCCTCTTCCTCTCGAAGAGATTCCCCGAAGCGAACATCACCTTGGTCACATCGAAGCAGTAACTTATCCCGTTCTCCACCTTGACGGACTCCTTCGGTTCCCCGTAAAGGACCTTCATGTCCGGAACACGGAACTCTCCAGACACCCCCGATACGTCCGCCAGCACCGCCGAGACGCCGAGGACCTCGGCATAGGCCTCCCCGATCCGCCTGCCATATTGGAAAAGAGAAGGTCTCAGTTTTACGGTGACCACATCCCCTGCGATCTCCCATTTCTCCGGCAAATGTGCCAGATCGTAGGAGGGGATGTCGTCGAGGATATCCTTTATCCGCTCCATGGGGGGACGCGACTGCTCGGAATACGCCGGACCGGTGATCATCTCCAACCCCAGGGCGATGGCGTCGCCGCACCTCTCTTCCTTTATGGGGACCAGGCGGAACCCTTCTGCACGGGTTATGCGGGCCGACGGGTCGGCTATGCCATCATCGAATAGTCTGGGTATTAGCTCGGAAGCGCGGTCTTCCGGGACTTTCGCCTCCCTTACCTGCCTCATCTCCCCTTCCTCAGATACGCCTTCAGCATACCGCTTTTGACACCTTTCTGGGACAGGATCGGTTTGACTATGTTGCTCGGGTCGTCGAAATCGATCATACCCAGGGATTCTTTTATGTCAGGGGTGTCGAAGATCTCTCCGACCGAACTCATCTGCTCGTCATTCAGCTTGAGATAGAAATGCCTCATCCTGGCACCTCTGGAGATCTCCTTGCCGATGACCCTCTTCCACCCTCTCTCATAAAGTGCCAGTACGGAGGAGTTGAATACCCCCAGCTGGTATGCGCTGTTCACCGTGTCGCACAGGACGGGTGCCGCTTTGAAAATAGGGTAGAGGCCTCCTCCGGACACTGGCTTTATCTGTCCGGCGGCGTCCCCTATCAAAAGGGTACGGTTCGCATAGGTCGTACGTCTGCCACCGATGGGGATCTTTCCGCTGAACTTCTGGATGACCTCCATGCCTTCGAGACCGGATATGCTGATCAGTTTCTTCAGATAATCCACCGGACGGAAGGGAGGGGAGACGCAGACCCCTACGCGTGTTACATCCCCCATAGGGAGCTGCCACGAGAAGAAACCGGGTGCTATGTCATGACCCAGACGCAGTATCATCCTGTCCTGGTCGTCCATCCTGAATCTGATGTCGGCCTGCATCCCTACGACGATCTCGCGGGGAAGGTCATGACCCACATACGTAGCCACCTTGGACGAGGGTCCGTCCGCACCTACTATGATGTCAGACCGTACGGTCCCGGCATTGGTGTCCGCGACGGCGTATTTGGTATCGGTGGTGACGCGATTGCACTTTACGCCGTATCTGAAATCCACCCCGAACTCGCAAGCCTTATCGGCCAGCTTCTGGTCGAGATCCACACGGTCCACGGCATATATCATAGGCGTACGGCGGCCTATGTCCAAAACCCTCCCGTCGGGAAAAACAACGTCGGCGGAGGTTATGGTCCCCAGGATGTCCGGCTGGACACCTGAGAGACGGATCGTCTCTGGAGTGAGCATACCGGCGCAGTGCATAGGCACTCCGACCTGCTTATGCTCCTCCAGAACGACGACGTCCAGACCTGAAGCAGCAAGAAGCCTCGAGGACAGGGAACCTGCCGGCCCTCCGCCTACGACGGTGACGTCTGGCATTTAGCCGATCCCCGCTCACTGACCAGGCCCGTTGACCTTCTCGTAATCCGCTTTGAATTTAGCGATACCTTCCTCGGTCTTCGGGTGGGCCACCATTTTCTTGAGGATGTCGTAGGGAATGGTCGCGATGTCGCATCCCATCTCGGCCGCGTCGAGCACATGGGTAGGGTGCCTGATGCTGGCTGCGATGATCTCGGTATCGAAACCATACTGGTGGATGATCTGGACGGTCTCGGAGAGCATGTCGACACCGTGGGTGCCGATGTCGTCCAGCCTCCCTATGAAGGGGGAGACGAACCTTGCTCCGGCCTTGGCTGCCATGAGGGCCTGCAGAGGGTCGAAGATAAGGGTCATGTTGACTGCGATACCCTCGGAGGAGAGGGCCTTGGTAGCCTTCAGGGACTCGATGCACATGGGGAGTTTGACATTGACATTGGGTGCGATAGCGGCCAGTTTCTTTCCCTCGGCTATCATTCCGTCCGCATCGAGAGCCATGACCTCTGCGGATACGGGGCGGTCTCCGAGGATCTTGGCGATCTCCTTGACGCGGGTGGGGGTGTCGGTGTTCTCCTTGGCTACGAGACTGGGGTTGGTGGTGACTCCGTCGAGGATCCCCCAGCTGTTGATCTCCTTGATCATGTCGAGATTTGCAGTGTCTATGAATATCTTCATCTTATCATCTCTTCTTGTTGATAGCGTTCTTGGCCGCGGCCACCAGGTCGGAGGCTGTAAGACCGTATTTCTTGAGCAGTTCGTCCGCATCCCCGGATTCACCGAACGTGTCACGGGTCCCGACCCTGACGAGGGGCGTCGGAAGATTCTCGGAGAGGAATTCCGCTACCGCGGAACCCAGACCTCCTATGATGCTGTGCTCCTCCACGGTGACTACCGCACCGGTCTTGGATGCGGTGGCCTTTACCGCCTCCTCGTCGAGGGGTTTGATGGTGGACATGTTGACCACCTCGGCGCTTATCCCTTCCGAGGCGAGTGTCTCCGCCGCCTCGAGGGCCGCACCGACCATCTGCCCGCAGGCTATGATCGAAACGTCATCGCCTTCCCTCATGACGGTGGCCTTCCCGATCTGGAACTTGCAATCCTGGGACATGATGACGGGGAACTCGGAACGACCCATCCTCATGTATGCCGGACCTTTCATCTCGGCCAGCGCCATGGTGGCGGCATAGGCCTCATAGGCGTCGCAGGGAACGACGACGGTCATGTTGGGAAGCGACCTCATTACGGAGATGTCCTCCAACGCCTGATGGGTGGCCCCGTCGGGACCTACGGACAGTCCGCAGTGGGTGGCGACGATCTTGACGTTCAGCTTGGGATAGGCCACTGCCATCCTGATCTGCTCCCAACACCTTCCGCTGGCGAACACTCCGAAGGTGGAGGCGAATGCGGTCTTGCCGGATACGGCGAGGCCTGCGGCCACCCCGATCATGTTGGCTTCCGCGATACCGACCTCGACGAACCTCTCGGGGGCGACCTTCTTGAAATTGCCTGTCTTGGTGGATCCTGCAAGGTCGGCATCCAGGACGACGACGTTCTTGTCCTTCTCCGCCAGATCGGCCAGCGCCTTCCCGTAGTACGAGCGCTGTGCGAGTTTCTCGCCTGTCACTGTATCACCGCCTTGAGCTCCTCTACCGCCTTCGCATACTCGTCGGGCTTGCAAGACCTTCCATGGAAGTCCACGTTGTTCTCCATGAAGGATACACCCTTCCCTTTGATGGTGTTCATGATGATCACCGTGGGATTCTTCTTGGACCTCGCCGCCTTGTCGCAGGCGTCGATGATCTGACGGATGTTGTGGCCATCGATTATGATGACGTTCCATCCAAAGGCTCTGAACTTCTCCGGCAGAGGGTCGAGCGACATGACCTCCTCCGTGTTCCCGCAGATCTGCAGACGGTTGCGGTCCACGAAACCTATCAGGTTGTTGAGGCCGTACCTGTGGGCGAACATCGCCGCCTCCCAGTTCTGCCCCTCCTGCAGCTCCCCGTCCCCCATGAGACAGTAGACGCGGTAGTCCTTGGAATCCATCTTTCCGGCCAATGCCATTCCGCAGGCCATGCTGAGACCCTGTCCGAGGGAGCCGGTCGTGACCTCGATGCCGGGCACCTCGCGGTAGGCGGGATGTCCCTGCAACCGGGAACCGAGCTGCCTGAGGGTCTTGAGTTCGTCCGTAGAGAAATATCCCCTTTCTGCGAGTGTCGCATATAGGATCGGGGCCGCATGCCCCTTGGAAAGTACGAACCTGTCCCTGTCCTCCATGTATGGGTCGGCAGGGTCGATGTTCATAATGCGGAAGTAGAGGGTTGCCAGAAGATCCGCTGAGGAAAGGGACCCTCCGGGGTGCCCGGACCCTGCCGCGGTCGTCATCTCCACGACATCGAGTCTGAGTCTGTTCGCGATGTTCTGGATCTCGCCGACGCTTATGTCGCTCATCTCTTACGCCTCAGTCGCTCTCGATCCTGGGCGCCAGGAAGTAGACGACGTCCGCCTTGCCGTCAGCCAACGCAAACAGGATCTTCACAGGATAGTCATTATCCAACTGGATGTCCACGACGGTTCCCGCAGGAATCACCTTTACGATGTTGGAGAAGTAATCGAGGGGGTAGAGGCTGCTGACCTTACCCTCGGATTTCAGACCTTCCAGGTCGGATGCCGGGAGTCTGAGGCTTGCAAGGTCGGTGTCCCCTTCGCAGGCCAGCTCGAATCCCTCCGGATCCGCCTCGAGAGAGATGTGGTCGGAGATGGACTCCGCCGCGCTGATCCCTTTCTTGAGGTGGTCGATCTTCACCTTGACGTCGGTGGCGAGTTCGATCTGGGGGACCTTGGGGTCGTTCATGCTGCTGGTGTCCACCAGGCTCATGCGCCTGGTTATGTTACCGATCCTGAAGGTGAGCCTTCCCTGGTCGGGGTCGTGCTCCAGGATTATGCTGTCCCCGGGACCTGCCAGTTTGAGAACGGACTTCACCTTGTCGAGGTCGAGCCCGATCTCGGTCTCGTCGGCAGAGTAGTTCTCGAAAGCATCCTTGCTCACGGTTATGTCGAGCATGGCGACATGTGCCGGATCGATTGCCTTCAGGGAAAGCGAGTCCGGGTGTATCGTGAATTTCACTTCGTCTACCAACGTCGAAACGATGTAGACAATACCCTTCAGGGTATCCGATTTTATCTCTGCCTTGAACATCCTATCTCTCTCCAGTCCAGAGGTCAGTTCTGTCTCCATGTATGGTTGCACTTGCAGCAACGGTAGAACATGGTCTCAGGCTCATCCGCGGCGCGGGTCTGCCTGATGACATAGTATGCTTCCGTATGTCCACACTCAGGGCACGTGATGCGGGTCTTCGGAAGAGTAGCATCGTTCTCGGAGATGATGGTCATCTCCTTGTTCTGAGAATCGGTCTTGTAGACCTGCGCCTTTCCGCTTACATCCTCTTCATGGCCGCAGCTAGCGCACTTGTACTTTCCGTCTTTCGGGAACATCATTGAGCCGCATTCAGGGCAAAACAAACTTATCAGCCTCTGTTATTTAATGCGGACAACCGATTACGCTATTAATATTTTTAGCGGAAATAATGAAAGGAATTATGGACGGTCGGAAGCGGGGCTTTGGGGGATCCTGCATTCCTTGCCCTTGCCTACCCGACCGTCACGATCGAAAATGGCCTCGAACGGACTGCGTCTGCCGTCTCTGCGGACTGTCTGCTGTGCCACGGTGTCCGTCGTGGAATCCTGTATGGATGAACTGGATGATGACCCCCCGTCCGACATATGAAAACACCTCCTGGCACAATGGTTTGTCCCGGGGGATGTCCCCCGGGAGTATTCATCAGCGCTTGGTGGACTTGCGCTTCTTCTTCATCGCCCTGGTGTTCTCCTTGACGGCCTTGACGATGACCTCGGCCTCCGCCACACCGTCGGTTATGTCGGCCTCGGAGAAGTGGAGGACGGTCCAGCCTTCCTTGGCGAGGGTCTCGTCCTTGGATGTCATGGGGACTTCTCCGTCCACGAACACGGCGACCTTTCCCTTGACGAAGGCCACGGGGATCTTGTACTTGCCGTAATCCCTCCTGCAGCGGAGTCCCTTGTTCCATGCGGCCCTCCTGACGAAGGTCTCAGGGGTGTCGGACTCAAGACCCAGATCCTCGAGAGACAGCATGTAGTCGTCGTCTCCGGAATCGATTTCGGAGGAGTCTTCCTCGGGGATGTTCTCTCCCTCGTCTTCGTCGACGGCGACTGCCGCACCTGCGACAGCAGGCTGCTCGGCAGGGGCTTCCTCGACCGGTGCGGGCTCGGCGGGCTTCTCCTCTTCTGCGGGGGTCTCCTCCGCCGGAGCGGGCTGCTCGGAAAGCCTTTCTTCGTTCTCTGCCTTGACGGCCGCTGCTTCTGCGGCTGCATCCTGGGAACTCATGACCTTAGGCATCTCGGGAATCTCTTCCTCTGCGGGAGTCTCCTCGACCGGTGCGGGCTCGGCGGGCTTCTCCTCCTCGGCAGGGGTGGCTGCGGCAGGAGCTTCCTCGACCGCTGCGGGAGTCTCCTCTGCAGGGGTTTCCTCGACAGGCGCAGGCTCTGCAGGAGTTTCCTCGACGACTGCCGCAGGTGCGGACTCGGCGGGCTTCTCCTCTGCAGGGGTCTCCTCGACAGGCGCAGGCTCTGCAGGAGTCTCCTCGACGACTGCTGCGGGTGCGGGCTCGGCGGGCTTCTCCTCCTCTGTGACAACTGCGGGAGTCTCCTCCTTCGGCTCCTCGGACTCCTCTACAGGGGTCTCCTCGGACTCCTTGGCATCTGCAACGGCGGCCGCGGCGACCTTGGCCTCCCTGATGGCGTACAGGACCACGAACAGTCCGATGAAGAACAGGAGGATCGCTCCGACGACAGGCATGAACATGTCGGATGCGAAACAATAGAGCGGGAACCCGTGTCCGAGGATCTCGACGATCTTGCCATCGAAATCCCTTCCCTTAAGCACGACAATGAGGAAGAAGAGGATTATGAACACGATGATGCCCACATATCTCTTCCTTGATGCGGTGAATGCGATGGCCACGATGGCGGTTATAGCGAAGAGGACCGTCAGGAACAGATCGACGTTGCTCTCCACCCACTGGATCTCCCCTGCGGCGGCCATGAGGAAGACGGCACCGATAAGGGCTACGAGGGCTCCGAGGACACAGTTGAAAGTAGAGCGGGATTTGGACCCCGTGACAATGGATCCGAGCCCTCCTACAATGGCGACTCCTCCTGCCACCTCGGTGAGAAGTTTGCATGTGTCGTTAGCGAAGAAATCATCCAACGAAATCGCTGCAATAGCCATGTCGTCAAACTTTGCCAGTATGACGGCGATAATGAAAATGACGGCGGCAATCATCTCGATGATGCCGAACGCTTTAGTCCAACCATTCATACCCAGATAACTGTTTTTAAGGATATATACTCATTGTCCCCCCGTCCTATATGATGTAAAGAGACGTTTTTTCCAAACATGATATGCTGTGAAAACGTGTCCTACACATCTGGGTCATTATGACAACATACATACATTGAAAGACATTCTAACAATCTGGCACTGCTGTAATGCACGATATCGATGTCCGACCGCCGACGTCCCTTCGGAGGTACTCCGGAAAACGCCTTTTTTAAAAGATTAATATAATAAGAGCGTCTAATGCAAGAACATTAACGGCAGCCACGGGCTAGTCGCACATATTACAGTCCAGAAGTCATCCGGCTTCTATCACAGGCCCTCGAGAGAGGCAAGAAAAGGAGAGTAAGACCAATGAAAATGAAATTCAACTTCTTAGGCGGTGCCGACATGGTCGGACGCATGGCAATGACCATGGAAGGTGACGGAAAAACCATGCTTATGGAGTACGGGGTCAGTCCGACCAAACCTCCGGAGTACCCTCTTCCCGTTCCCGGAAAGATCGACCACATGTTCCTCACCCACAGCCACCTCGACCACTGCGGCATGGTGCCTGCGGTGTGCGGAAAACAGAACTGCGAGCTGTTCACCACACCCCTGAGTGCGGAGATCTCCGAGCTCATGATGTATGACAGCCTGAAGATCGCCAAGGCCGAGGGATACCCCATTCCGTATACCCAGCAGGATATCGAGAGGACCATGAAGCACGTGGTGCCCCTGGCGTTCGAAGACACCATCGAGTTGGGAAACATCGACGTCACCCTCCACTCGGCAGGACATGTTCCCGGAGCATCGATGTTCGAGTTCAAAGCCGACAGCAGCACCCTGTACACCGGCGACATCCACACCGAGGACCAGAAGCTAGTCCTCGGGGCGAGGTCCCGCGATTGCAAGAACCTCTTCATAGAGGGAACCTACGGCGGCAGGAACCACCCTCCGAAGGAGGACACCATCAACGCATTCATCGCGAAGATCGACGAGGTCATCGACAGGGGAGGCATCGTCATCATCCCCTGCTTCGCAGTCGGAAGGACCCAGGAGATCATGCTCCTGCTGAAGAACCTCGGTTACGAAATGTGGGTGGACGGAATGGGAAGATCGGTCACCAACCTGTTCCTCGACTATCCCGAGTACATCAGGAACGCCAAGTCCCTGAAGGCGGCCAAGAGGACGTTCAACGAGATCAGGAACAACGCGTCCAGGAAGAAGGCCGTGGAAGGACAGATCATCGTCACCACCGGAGGAATGCTGGACGGAGGGCCTGTACTCACCTACCTCAGGACCCTCAAGGACAACCCGAAGAACGCCATCCTCCTCGTAGGATACCAGGCCGAGGATACCAACGGAAGGATGCTCATGGAGCAGGGCTGCATCAACCTCGACGGCGAGGTCGTCAAGGTGGCCTGCGAGGTGCAGAAGTTCGACTTCTCCGCCCATGCGGGACACGACCAGATCGTCCAGTTCATCAGGGAATGCGACCCGGAGAACGTCGTCATCATGCACTCCGAGACCAGGGAACTGTTCCTCCCCGATCTGGAAGACTACAACGTCATCCTGCCGGAGCCCAACGTCCCGTTCGAGCTGGACATATGAGAGCCCCCGACCTGCGCCCGTTCCTCGAGGAGGATGTCGGAAGCGGCGATCTGACGTCGCAGATATTCCTCCCCGACAGGGACGGCAAAGCCGTCATCACCTGCGAATCCGACTCGACAGTGGCCGGGATCGACGAGGCGGTGACGGTGTTTTCGATCATGGGCGTAAAGTGCCAGACCTTTGTAGAAGACGGGGACAGGGTGAAGAAAGGGACGGTCGTCATAGAGGCTTCCGGCCCCCTTAGATCCCTGATGACGTGTGAACGTACCGCTCTGAATTTCCTCATGAGGATGAGCGGGATCGCCGAGATGACCCGTTCCATATCCGAGAGGATACACGCCTTGGACCCCGACCTCAAAGTCGCCGGATCCAGGAAGACGACCCCCGGATTCAGGTATTTCGAGAAGAAGGCCATAGCGCTGGGCGGAGGATGGCCTCACCGCATGGGACTCTATGACATGGTCATGGTCAAGGACAACCACATAGCGGCCGCCGGCGGGATGGATGCCATAGCGGCAAAGATCAAAGATGTGCCGGAAGGGGTGCCTGTGGAGATCGAGGTATTGGACCACGATGAAGGCATAAAGGCCGCGAAGTGCGGTGCGGACATCGTCATGGGGGACCACTTCTCCCCGGAAGAGATAAAACGCCTCAGAGAAGACCTCAGGAAGATCAATCCCGACATATTGGTGGAGGCCTCCGGCAACATAACCCCCGAGACCGCCATAGAATATGCGGGATGTGCGGACATCGTATCCCTCGGAGCACTGACACATTCCGTGAAATCGACCCATTTCTCGATGGACGTCGAGTAAACCACTATTTACCCGTTATACTATTACGGAACATATGCTAGACTTCAGCCAGTACAAATGTGAATTCTGCGGAAAGACCTGCACTCAGGTCGTGTTCGCCGCATTCGTCTGCGACGACCCGGAATGCGTGGATAAAGCATACCTCGCAAGAGGGGGACCCGGAGGGCACATGAAGAGGAAAGCAGAAGGAAAACCCATTGTGCCAGAGGTAGTCTGCGAACCTGAAAGGAACGCCCGTTCCGACCCCAAGGACGACTGAATATCGATATTGAAACAATTTGGAATACAGGGGGGGATGTCCCCCTGTTTTGATTTTTTTTATCAGCTGTGCCTGAAGACACGGCATCCGGTGAAGACCATCGCTATGTTGGCCTCGTTGGCCGCATCGATGGACTCCTGGTCCCTGATGCTTCCTCCGGGCTGTATGATGGCGGTGATGCCTGCCTGGGCGGCTGCATCGACGGCGTCCCTGAACGGGAAGAATGCGTCAGAAGCCATCACACATCCCTGGGTGGGCTCGTTGGCCTTGAAGGAGGCGATCTTCGCAGAATCGACACGGCTCATCTGTCCTGCACCGATACCGACGGCATGCTCTCCCCTGACATAGACCACCGCATTGGACATGACGTGCTTTGCCAGCTTCCATGCGAACAGGAGGGAGTGGATCTCTTCCTCCGTCGGGGCACGCTTGGTGACGACCTTCAGGTTCTTCGGGTCGATTGGCACGTCCTCATCGGTCTGGACAAGGAGTCCGCCCTGGGTCCTCTTGGTCTTCATCTCCCTTACGCGGTACTGGGGCCCCATGGGCATGCCGGTCTCGACGAGGCGGATGTTCTTCTTGAGCTTGAGGACCTCGAGCGCACCGAGCTCGAAATCGGGGGCGACGACGACCTCCACGAAATATTCGTGGATCATCTTGGCGGTCTCGACGTCACAGGTCCTGTTGAGGGCGATGACACAGCCGAATGCCGACAGGGGGTCCACATCGTAGGCGGTCCTGAAGGCCTTGGCGATCGTATCGTCGCTGGCCAGCCCGCAGGGGTTCGTATGCTTCATGACGACCGCGGTGGGCCTCTCGAAATCCATGACGATGTCGATGGCCTTGTCCATGTCGATGATGTTGTTGTAGGAAAGTTCCTTCCCATGAAGGATCTTGGATTTGGCTATCGTCACGCCCGTGGTGAACGGATCCGCATAATATGCGGCCTTCTGGTTGGGGTTCTCCCCGTATCTGAGGTCCCACATCTTCTCCGTAGGCTGGGGCCAGGAGGAGGGGAACATGTCCTTTCCGAGGATGGGGTTCATCTTGGCGGCGATCATCGCATCATAGTTGGCGGTGACCGTGAAAGCCTGGGCCATGAGCCTGCCGAGGATCTTCTCGTCGAGTTCCCCGTCCTTGGCGATCATGTTCCCGATGACCATCTCGTACTGGTTCGGGTCGGTGACGACGGCGACGGACTTGTAGTTCTTGGCCGCTGCACGGATCATGGACGGGCCGCCGATGTCGATGTTCTCCACTATGTCGTCGAAGGTGGCGCCCTCCTTGAGAACGGTCTGTTTGAAAGGATAGAGGTTGACGACGACCATGTCTATCGGCTTGATCTTCATCTCCTTGATGGCCTTCATGTGCTCGGGATTGTCCCTGCGGGCGAGGAGCCCGGCATGGATGTTGGGGTGGAGGGTCTTCACACGCCCGTCCAGCATCTCGGGGAATCCGGTCACGTCGGAGACCTCCGCCACCTTCACTCCGCTGTCGTTCAGGAGCTTGTAGGTCCCGCCGGTGGAGATTATCTCCACTCCCATGGAAGCGAGCTGTTTCGCGAAATCCACTATGCCTGTCTTGTCAGAAACGCTGATGATTGCTCTCTTGATCTTTACCAGTTGAATGCCCCCAAACGATTCTTGCGTTTGTGCAACATTGAATTCGTATCGTTATAAGATAGATAAACCAATCGTCAATTGGTCAGATGTGTTACGTCGGTACAGACGTCCCGGGGAGGATTAATGAATGCGGTCGTACATCCGCTCCGCGTGATGAGGAGAAAGGACCTCGAGATCGCTCTCGAGAAAGTGCCCAGATTCGAAGACCCAGATCCTTCCCTGGAACAGTATCCCACCCCTGCGGCCATAGCTGCGGAGATCGTCTTCGACGCCTACAGGAGAGGGGACATAGCCGGCATGAAGGTAATGGACCTCGGATGCGGCACGGGGATGTTCTCCATGGCCGCCTGGCTCATGGGTGCGGGAATGGTCGTGGGATACGACATCTCCGAGAAGGCCCTGGCCTCGGCAAGGATGTGTGCGGAATGTTTCGGAGCGGACATCGATTTCAAACTGTCTGACGTAAAGGATGTCTGCGAAGGTGCGGACACCGTCCTCATGAATCCGCCGTTCGGAAGCCAGAGACGCAACGCCGACCGTCCGTTCCTGGACAAGGCGATGGAATCCGCCGAGAGGGTCTACTCCATCCACATGGCCAACACCCTGGACTTCCTCATGGGATATACAGAAGAGAAGGGGAGGCGCATCTCTTCTTATAAAATATATAAGTACGATATCCCGCATACATTCTCATTCCATACGAAGACGAAACAAACGGTGGAGATAGCCGCCGTTCTTATAGAATGACAATTTCAGGTGAATCATCATGACCGACAGACAGGTTCTTCCGGGCGACGAGATCGCAGTCGAGGAGGAGTACGTATCCTCCGACGGCACATACGTCAGGGACGGGAAGATCTACGCATCCCAACTGGGGACACTCGTTCTGGACGACAACGAGAGCATCGCTAAGGTCGTCTCCCCGAATCCCCCCAACATCCTGAAGGAGGGGGACATAATCTATGCCACCATCGACGATACGAGGAAGACCATGGCCACGGCCACGGCACTCGTGGCAGAGGGCAATAGGAGGGCCATAGCCAGCAGCACCGACGCCACCCTCCATGTATCCAAGATATCCCCCGACTACACCGACAACGTAGGCGACGAGGTGAGGAAGGGGGACCTCATACGCGCCCGCGTCATAAGCACCAAGCCTTCCCTTCAGCTCACCACCAAAGACGTACACCTCGGGGTCGTCCGCGCACAATGCGGCATGTGCAAGACCGAACTGGAGAGGAAAGGGAAGAACCTGTACTGCCCCAAGTGCAGGCGTTCGCAACCCAGGAAACTGGCGGACGACTACGGGGACGTGAAGATATGACGGAGCCGGAGGAAAGGGAACTCAAAGACCTCCGTATGGAGGTCAAGAACCTGAAAAGCGAAGTGAAGGAGTTGCGCGAGTTCATCAAGGCACTCTACGCTATGCTCAACGAGGACGAGGAATACCAGTCATCCGACGATTTCCTCGGCGGCATCGAATACGGGAGGACCAACACATGAAGGCCGTATGTCTCATGTCTGGCGGGATCGACTCGCCGGTGGCCGCGTACGTCATGTCGAAGGTGGGGGCCGACATCATCCTCCTCCATATGGACAACCGTCCGTATGCCGACGACCGCCCTATCGAACGCGCCAAGATGCTGGCGGCACGCATAAGGGAGGAGACCGGAAAGGACGTCCCGCTCTATGTCGCACCTCACGGCGCATCCCAGAAGGCCATAGCGGACAATGCGGACAGTCTTTATCAGTGCGTCCTCTGCAAACACGCAATGCAGCTTACGGCCAAGAAACTGTGCCAGAAGCTCGGGGCCAGTGCGATAGTCATGGGGGATTCCCTGGGACAGGTCGCATCGCAGACCCTCCTCAACATACGTTCCGAGGTGAAGGGGGTGGATTTCACCATCCTCCGTCCGCTCATAGGGTATGACAAGCAGGAGATCATAGAGATCGCCCAGAAGATAGGGACTTTCGAGATATCCAACATGCCCGCCACCGGGTGCACCGCACTTCCCAAAAAGGTGGTCACCGAAGCAGACATCGAAAAGACCCAGAAGTTCTACGAAGCCTGCGATATAGAGAAACTGGCGGAGATCTGCGCAGACAATGCGGTAATGGTCGACTGAGGATATTCAGTAATCCCTGGACCTCTTCTTTTCCGTATAGCTGTAGAATGCAGGACAGGAATCGATCTCGTCCTCGTCGTAGATCATATCCATCGTCACCCTCTCGAGGTACGGAGCCTGCACGCGGGATATGTAGAGGACGTTGTCTCCGATCTGTATCTGGGTATCCGATGGCTTAGGCTGTTTGACGGTCGTAGGGACGAGGGCGGGACCCATACACGCAGTACAGACACGGTAGTCCTGTTTCTCGCGCATGATCATCTGCTTTACATCCTCGTCTACGGCTATTGCCATGCTCCGCCTTATCCAAGCATTCCTATTTAATGGGATTGGAAGAATCTGCGTACCTCTGCAACAGGATCCGAGGTCAGCTTCGCATCCAGACCGTCCAGCGAGGCCACCCTTCTATCCAGGATCACCGCCATCCCGCGGTCCCCCTCGGACCTGATCAGTCTGCCGATCGCCTGTCTCATCTTCCTGACCGCCGGCACCCTCACAGCCATGTCCCAGCCGTTGCCGAAACGGTTCTGACAGTACCCTATGAGCGCATCCTGCTTGGCGGAGGGATGGGCGAAAGGTATCCCGACTATGACGGCCAGCTCCAGCTGCCTACCGGGGAAATCCAAGCCCTCGCTGACCCTGCCTCCTGTGACGGCGAAGAGCACGGAGCCCTCCTTCCCGAGGAAATCCGATATCTGCTCCATCAACTCCGACTGCGGCATACCCCTCCGCTCGAAGTAGACCTCTCTCCCGAGAGCGTCTGGCACTTTATCCTCCACGAACCTTTCCATGACTCCGTATGAGGGGAAGAACACCGCGGTACTGCGATCCGATGCCCCGACTATGTCCACCACGTATCTCTTCAGACGGTCGTATGTCCCGTCGTCGCTGTTTATCTCGGAGAACTTCGTGGATACGTCGTTGACGTAGAAGACTTCCAGATTCTCCTTCGGGAACGGGGAAGGAAAGACCTCCGATACCGGATCCTCCAGACCCATCTCGCCTGCATAATCCTTCAACGGAGACAAAGTGCCAGACATGCTCACTGAAGACAGACATGTACTGAGAGGCTCGGCGGCCTCCCCGGGATCGAGACAGTATGCCTCCAGATAGGGGTTGTCTCCCCCCGATACCAGGAATACGTGCGAATAGCTGTCGAACGACATCCATGCATATATGAACCCGGCCAGGGAAGACAGGTGGGAACGTGGGAGTTTGCGTTTGGCCTTCTTCGATTCCTCTATGGAGATGCCGACCTCGGCCAGCCTCATGACCAGGTCGCGTACCCCGGCAGAGGTCATACCCAGACGGACCATCATCTCCTCACCCAGATAATCGGGCGGGATCATGTCGCTCTCGCGTCTCAGATACTCCTTCTGAGCGTCCGCCATTATGTCCCTCATGAGCTGGACGATATCTTTGCAGGAAATGTCCTGGACAAGCAACGGATTACCGTTCCTGTCGGCCTCGGAATCCGCCAGATCCAACGAACGGGCCGTACAGCGGCATGTCATACTGTCGCGCAGGTATGACGGGAGATTGTGCGCCTCGTCCACGATGACGACGACCTCGCGGTCGGAGACGCCCATCCATTGGAGGAAATGGTTCTTTATGGCAGGGATGAAGAAGAACGCATAGGGCGCACTCACCACATTGGCGTATGGGAGAAGCTTCTTGACGGTCTCGTACGGACATATCCCCCTGGCCGCACAGAAGTCCCGGAATTCCTCGGGATCAGGATGTCTGGCACGTATGAATGATATGCACGCCTCGACCTCGGTGCTGCCTATGTTCTCGAAGTAGGAGCATTTCCCGGCCGGACCAGTGCCTTTCTTAAGTTCGGCACATAGTTTGGAAAGCTCTTCCGAAGTCCCATCCGACAGATCGCGGTCGGACAGCATCATGGGGCAGGTGGCTGGACCGCGTCCCTGTACGGCTATGCAGATCACATCGGTACGGGCCCCTATGGCCCTGGCCTCGACGGCCACCTGCTTCTGCTGGGACTTTGTGCGCGTAAGGAAAACGACCTTGCGCGCAGTCCCGGATATGCCCTCGAGGGCCCCGGCCAGGGAGACGGATGTCTTCCCCGTACCGGTGCCTGATTCGAGGACCACACATCTCCCGCCCCTCACGGAATCCCTGATGAGACGGATTATGCCGTCCTGACCGGGTCTGAGGGGATACGGGAAGAGGTCATTCATCGGACTTTTTCCTGCAGGCCCACATATCGTCGGTGACTTCGGTCTTATAGATCGATTCGGAATCGTCGATGACCTTGGCGGCCCTGGGTTTCTTCTCCATGAGGCGGTTTATCCTCCCCCTGTTGAAGAGCCAGTAATGGATCCTCCATTCACGGCCGTCGTAAAGGGTGATCTCCTCCCTCTCGGTGAACAGGATGCCTGCATCCTCCATCATGTAGAACGCATCGCGGTCCTCGGGCTCGAGGACGTTGTCAATGATCCTCTCGGAGTACCCGAAGAAGTTGAGGACGTGCTGGGCGAGGTCGTATGCCTCCTCCTGGGACAGACCGTTGCCGTCGTCGATACTGTTCTCGATGGCGAGTGTCAGGTTGTCTACGGTGATCATGGTCGCACCGCCGTCAGTTGTCCGCGAGCTCTACGAACTTCGCCTCTCCGTTGACGGCCTTGGCGATCTCGTCGACTATCTTCTGATCCACGGTCTTGCCGACGAGGAGGACCATCATGGCCTTGTCGGAACCCTTCTTCGTGGAGACGGCCATCTGCTGGATGTCGACCCCTGCGGCACCGAGGACGCTGCCGACCTTGCCGACGATACCGGTGGTGTCCTTGTAGGTCACGAACAGCATGTCTCCCGCGAGGGGGACGTTGAATGCGTAACCGTTGTAGTTGACGAGCCTGGGCTCCTCTCCGAAGACGGTACCGCGGATGCAGGAGGCCTTCCCGGCGGACATGATCTTGACCTCCATCAGGTTGGAGTAGCTGGCGGCCTTGTCGGTCTTCGACTCCTTGACGTCGATGCCTTTGGATTTGGCGACGGGGAGGGCGTTGATGATGTTGGCGCCGTCGACCCCGACGATGCCCTTTATGAGTCCCTTCACGGCCGATACGGTGAGGATCTTGCTGTCCATGGTCGACAGACCGCCGTAGTAGACCACCTCCATCTCCTCGATGGGCTGGTTCCCTACGGCCTGGTGGATGAACTCGCCCATGCTCTCCGCGAGAGGCACGTAGGGAGCCGTCTCCGGGGTGAGCTTTCCGCGGGGTGCGTTAATGGCGTTGGTGATTATTCCGTCCCTGAGGTACTTGACGGCGGAGTTGGCGATATCGACGGCCACCCTCTCCTGGGCCTCGACGGTACTGGCCCCGAGGTGCGGGGTGGTGACCAGGTTGTCCAGCTCGAGGAGCTTCTTCTCGGCGTCCGTCAGGGGCTCGTTGCACCATACGTCGAAGGCGGCACCTGCGATGATGTGGTCGTGGAGGGCGGTGTAGAGGTCGTCCTCGTTGACTATGCCTCCGCGGGCCACGTTGGCGAGCCTTGCGTTGGGCTTCATCATCTTGAACTGTTCCAGCGAGATCATGTTGCGGGTCGAGGGCAGAAGCGGGGTGTGGATGGTCATGAAATCCGCGGTGGTGATGACCTCCTCGAGGGTGGTCAGCCTGACCCCTATCTCGTCTGCGACCTCCTTCGGCAGGAAGGGGTCGTACCCCACCATGGTCATGTTGAAGGGCTTGAGCCTCTTGGCGACCTCGCCTCCCACACGGCCTACGCCGATGATACCGAGGACCTTCCCGTTCAGCTCGACCCCGGTGAACTTGGACCTGTCCCATTTGCCCTCGTGCATGGACGAGTGGGCGAACGGAATGTTCCTGGCCAGGGAAAGGATCATGGCGCAGGTGTGCTCTGCCGCGGACAGGATGTTCGCGGTGGGGGTGTTCATGATGAGGATACCCTTCTCGGTGGCATAGGGGATGTCGACGTTGTCCACACCGACCCCTGCACGTCCGATGACGCGAAGCTTCTTGGCCGCGTCGATGACCTTCCTGGTCACCTTGGTGCCGGACCTTATGATGAGTGCGTCGTAGTCGACGACCTCCTTGCAGAGTTCGTCCTCGGTCATTCCGGGCTTCATGACCACCGGGATGCCGGAGGCCTCGAGGATGTCGAGACCGTCTTTGCTGAGTTTATCGGAAACAAGAATCTTTGCCATTTACTGCTTCATCTCCTCGAGGGCTTCGTCCATGACGGACAGGAGCTGTTTGATGTCGTCCTTCGTGAGGTCGCCCATGTGGCCGATCCTGAAGGTGCTCTTCTTGATGTCACCGTATCCGTTGGAGATCTCCATCCCCTTGGACTTGATGATCGAATGGAACTTGTCGAAGTCGAGGTCGCCCCTCTTGATGACCCCGATGGTGTTGGAACGGTAGCCTTCCTCCGGGAAGACCCCCTGCATCCTCTCGTCGGCCCATTTGCGGACCATGTCGGCCATCTCCTGATGCCTTCTGTAACGGGTGGCCATCCCCTCCTTCAGCATCTTGTCGAGCTGGTAGTCGACACCGTACATGAGGGACACGGGAGGGGTCGTGAGGGCGTAGTTCTCATCGTTCTTCTCCTTGAGTTTGACGTAATCGGTATAGAACCCCTTGTTCTCCATCTTCTCGGACTTCTTCATGAGTTCGGGGGAGACCACGACGAATGCGAGTCCGGGAGGCAGGGCGAGGGCCTTCTGGGTTCCGAACACGACGGAGTCGGGCTGCACGTCCTTGAACTTCAGATCCATGGCGAACATGGAGGTGACGGCATCGATCATGACGAGGGAGTCGGGGTTCTGGTCCCTGACCTCCTTGGCGAGGGCGACGGAATCGCAATACACTCCCGTGGAGGACTCGTTGCTGACCCAGTGGACGGCCTCGATGTCCTTGGTGACCTTTCCGGCGATGTCGGCGGGTTTGACGGCCTTCCCCATAGGGACCTTGACGACGTCGACCTGCTTCCCGTTGGAGGTGGCGACCTCGATGGACCTGTCTCCGAAAGAACCGGACGTCAATCCGAGGGAGTGCTTCGCGATCGCATTCCTCGCGGACCCTTCCAGGAGCACGGTGGCGGATCCCGCCACCATGAAAATGTCGTTGTCGGTGCCGAGGGCCTTGTGGAGCTTCTCCTCGATATCGGCATGGAGCTGTTTGTACTCCTTCGACCTGTGGGTGATCATGGGCCTGTCCATTGCCTTAAGCGTGTCGTCCGCCACATTCACGGGGCCGACGGTGAATAATTTCCTGCTCATTTGGATCCCTGAGTGTCCTTAATTGGACGTAACGAGCACGACTATCATCCATCCTTTATTTTTATGTTTGCGATTGAAACGCGTACGCGTAGGCGCGTTATAGAAAAGTATGGATGGGAATGGAGAAGGAACGGGTTTGATAGGGGCCGGCGGACCTGCTCAGAGGTCCGCCATGAACTTCTTGATCCTGCTGAACCCTTCGCGGATCTGGTCCTCGCTGGTGGCGTAGGAGATCCTGAAGAATCCCTCCCCGTGGGGACCGAAGGCCGCTCCGGGGGTGATGGCCACGTGAGCGTCGGTCAGCATCTTCTTCGCAAGATCCACCGAATGGATGTTGGCGTCGTACTTCGGGAAGAGATAGAATGCGCCCTCGGGCTTCTGGCACTCTATGCCTTTGATCTCCGTCAGGAGGTCGTAGGCCAGGTCGCGCCTCTTCTTGAACTGTGCCACCATGTCGTGCATCGGCTCCTGGGTCCCCTTGAGCGCCTCGACCGCACCCTCCTGGGCGAAGGACACGCAGCAGGAGATGGAATGGCTCTGCAGCTTGTTGATGTTCTTGATGTTGTCGACGGAGCTGATGGCCCATCCGATCCTCCATCCGGTCATGGCATAGGTCTTGGAAAGACCGGATACGGTGATGGTCCTGTCGATCATGCCGGGCATGGATGCCACGGAGAAGTGCTTTCCGGAATAGATCACGTGCTCGTATATCTCGTCGGCGAGTATGAGGAGGTCGTGTTTCACGGCGATCTCCGCGATGGCCCTGATGGTGTCCTCGGGGAGCACGCACCCGGTCGGATTGGCGGGGGTGTTGAGGATGATCATCTTGGTCTTGGGGGTGACAGCGGCCTCCACCTTCTCGGGACTGAGTATGAAACCGTCGTCGTAGGAAAGGGGCACATAGACGGGTTTCGCTCCGCACAGCTTTATGACGGCCTCGTAGGTGACCCATCCGGGGTCGGGGAGGATGACCTCGTCCCCGGGATCCAGATATGTCAGGGCGGTCATGAATATGGCCTGCTTGCAAGGGGTGACAAGCACGTTCATGGAGGACACGTTGATGCCGTTGTCCCTCCTGACGGTGTTGGCGATCGCCTCCTTGAGCTCCGGGATCCCGGTGCTGGGTGTGTAATGGGTGAATCCGCTGTCGAGAGATTCCTTCGCCGCTTCTATGATGTTGGACGGGGTGACGAAGTCTGGTTCCCCCATGGAGAACGAGACGATGTCTATGCCTTGTGCCTTCAGATCGCTGACCAGATTAGAGATGGCGATGGTCCCGGATGCCGGGATCTCCTGGATTCTCTTCGAAACGTAAACCATATTGGCCCCTCTTTTCCCGAGGATTAAAGAGGGGCATTATATAAGTTACGAAAACCAAGGACTATTGGACCGTACATATGTCCGACATAAGGCCGGGATCGCAAAGGCCGTTTGTACAAACGTCTACCGGCCGCCGCTGAAAACGAACGTTTCGCGGACAGGGGGAAGGGAAAGACCCCTCCCTCGGGAAATGTCCCAGATGTCGGAAGGTCAGGATATCAGGGTCTTGAGCTTTCCGACCTGGACCGCGTCGCGGATCTCCATGGCCATCCTGGCCCCCGTGCTCATACCGGGGTAGATCATCTCGGCGTACGGGGAACCGTTGATGAACGGGTTGGTCCCGGCGACGATCCTGGTGGAGATCTCGAAGATCCTGAACTCCAGCTTGTCGTTGACCACGGTCTCGAGACAGAACGGCCCCCACATGCCGCCGAACAGCTCGTAGGAGCGGTTGACTATGTTCTCCGCCATCTCGAACGCCTTGGGAAGGAGCGACTCCCTGATGACGACGGGGGTGTTCCCGGTCACGACAAAGGACGGGTAGAGGCCATGCCTCTTGGCGTCCTCGATGCTGCCGAGCTTGTACATCTCGTCGATGTTGGACTCGTCGCGCCTGTCTATGGACAGAAGTTCCAGGGATCCGCCCTGCTTTATCCTGTATCCGTCCGTCTTGAGAGGGTCGTAGAAGAAATGGAGGTAGTACCTGGTTCCGAGGCAGTACTCCTGTATGGTGTAGGGCTGGCTGTTGTCTATCCCCATCTTGAAGTCCGGATAGTCCTTCGCGATGAAGAACCCGCGGCCCCCTTTGGCCCCATGGTACTTCACCATGACTGGCTCTTTTATCTCGCGGGCATCCGTGATGAGGCGGGGCATGGGGGCTCCGGCGGAGGTGATCCACGACCTCTGCTTGTCCCTGTCGGACTCCCAGTTCAACACGGCACGGTTCCCGTACGAAGGCACGGCGAAGTCCTCGAATTTCTTGGCCCCCATGTACTCGACGAACGACCCGTGGGGGATGAGGACGACGTTCTCGTCCAAAAGCTCCCCGGCGCGCTCCTCCATATCGTCGTAGTCGGAGTAGCTGATGAACCTGTCGGGCTTGGCGAGAGGGAACGCATCGTAGATTTTCTGATTGTTCTTGGTGACGAGCCCGAGGGTCTTGAACCCCATCTTGCGGGCACCGTGGAAGATCTGCAGGGACGAGTGGGAACAGAGGGTCGCAATAGTGAGCTTGCTCGGATCGTAACCGTCCAGAATCTCATCGATCTTCTTCTTTGGAACCATATTCGCTTATTGGTTTCCTCTTTTTAAATATAGTGGTCCCGGGAGTGGGAATATTTTAGGCATGAACACGATTCATGCTCTGTGCTGGACTGCTACTTCTTGGACATATCGCCGCTTCTCAACGGCGGGATACTGGTCAACTCGCTGACCGTCCTGCCGAAGGACAGGACCATGAACGTCCTGTCGTACGGCAGTCCCGGGGACCGTGCCCGCTCCGCAGGGTCCGGCATGCTCATCGAATACGTCCGTAACGAGTACGGTGTCAAGGGAAGGCTCAAGGTGGACCGCTTCGGGAAGCCGTCCTTCTCAGGAGGACCCCCGTTCAGCATAGCCCGTTCCGGGTCTTACACCATAATCGCCGTATCGGACGAGCCCGTCGGAGTGGATCTGGCAAGGGCATCCTCGCTCGACGCCGGGACGTTCCCCTTCATGTTCACCGGGGAAGAGCTGTCCATCATAAACGGCAGCGGCAGATGGAGGAGGGTGGCGGCCTGCCGCATGTGGACTGGTAAGGAGAGCTACCTGAAGGCCCTCGGCAAGAACCTCTCGCTCGACCCGGGGTCGTTCGAGATCGCCAAACCCCATCGCAGCGGGTTCGTGATGGAACGTCCTGGATGGAAGATCCATGAGCTCAAGGCCCCGAAAGGATACTGTGCCAGCGTGTGTGCGTCCCCCACTGCCGGGACACCTTCCGTGAAGAACCTCTTCCTGTCCGACGACGGCATGTCCCTCTTCTAAGGAACGGGTATCGGACATACATCCGGGACCGTATGACTGCATGCAATACGAGGGCTCAAATACTCACAGGGCATGGTGATTTTCCAGCGCGGGATGTCCTTCGGACCACGCGAAAAAGGCAACAAACCGCCTCAGAGTATACTGAAAGAAGAGGCCTGAAAAATGGATAATTTTGAGAACATGGACATAGAGCCGATCGTCAAGGATCTCTACGACGCATTGGACGGAAAGGTGGACGAGGCGACCATCCGCAAGGAGGTCGACACCTACATCAACACATACCGCATCCCCGTGGATTCCGCCAAGAGCGGGATCCTCAAGAAACTGGGGAACACACGTCCGGCCAACGCATTCACCGGCGGCCAGAACGTGACCAAGAAGATCGCGGAACTCGAAGGCACCGAGATGAACGTCACCGTCGTCGCCAAGATGGTCTTCGTAGAGAAGAGGACCATCAACGCGAAGGGCGTCGAAAAGACCATCATCTCCGGTATAGCCGGGGACGACACCGGAACGACCCCGTTCACCATATGGAGCGATTCCGGGGAATACGAGAAGGGCTCCGTCTACACGTTCCGCAACGCATATACGAAGAAATGGCGCGACCAGGTCCAACTCAACATCGGGAGCCGCGGAAAGGTTGAACCGAACACCGAGGTCACCTTCGACAACGTGTCCCGTTCCGCCGGTTCCGCCGCACAGGAGATGGACATCGGCAACATCACCGAACAGACCAAGAACTGCACCGTCACCGGGAAGGTGTCGGAGATCGCATCCAGGGTCATCAACGTCAAAGGCGAGGAGAAGACCATATGGGGCGGGATGATGGCGGATTCCACCGGGAGGATCCAGTTCACCGCCTGGAAGGACTTCGGTCTGAAGGACGGGGAGGTCATATGCGCCAAGAACGCCTACATCCGCGCATGGAAAGGCATACCTCAGCTCAACCTCGGGGACAACACCGAAGTGGAACGTTCCGACAAGGACATCGGCGAGATAGCGGACGGCACCACCGAGAAGACGGTGGAGGATGTCGTCAGGATCGGAGGAGGCCTCGACATATCAATCACCGGGACCATAGTCGATCTGAGGACCGGCAGCGGCCTCATCAGGAGATGCCCGCAGTGCAACCGCTCCGTCCTCTCCGACGAATGTACCATCCACGGACACATCGAACCCGTCATGGACCTCAGACTGAAGGCCACCGTTGACGACGGGACCGGTGCCATCAGCGCCGTCATCGGCAGGGCGGAGACGGAGAAGATCACAGGCATCACACTGGAACAGGCGGAGGAGATCTCCAAGACCAAGGGTGACATGGGTGCCGTGGCCAACAAGATGGCCAGCATACTGATCCTGAAGAAGGTCACCGTCAAAGGGAATGTGATGACCGACGACTTCGGACCGCAGATGATCGTCCATTCCGCAGACATATCCAACGTGGACGTGCAGTCCGAGGCTGAGAAACTTTACGAAGAAGTGGAGGGATCGATGTGAGCGCCGGAACCAGAGAGACGGCCTGGAGGGTATTCTCCTCCGAGCTGAACACCGCATCTTACGAGATCAAGGCAGAGGTGGAGAAGATGCCGTCCTACCAGCTCAGCAGACTGGGCGCCATGATCAACAGGGTCCTCATAGCAGGGGTCCTGACGGAGAAGGAGAACGTAGGGTCTCCCGAGGAACCCCTGTGGAGGGGAAGGATACAGGACGTGGCCAGCGGCACCGTCTACATCAACATAGGCAGGTATCAGCCGGAAGCGGCGGCGGCCATGGTGGACATCGAACCCCCGTGCCTCGTCGCCGTGGTCGGAAAGGTCAAATCCTACACCACGGAAGACCAGAGGACATATGTGTCAGTACGTCCGGAGAGGATCATCCCCATCGATGAGAACACCCAGAGAGAGTGGCTCCTCGACACCGCCAGATCCACATGGAAGAGGCTGGTCGACATGAAGACCGCCATGGGGACCATCGACAAGTCCGTCGCAGGGCTGACCAAGGAAGGTTTCTCCGAGCTGTCCGCCAAAGGGATAAGTCTGGCACTGGAACGATACGGCATGCCGGACTCGGCCATGTTCCTCAAATCCATACAGGCTGCCCTCAGGACCCTCCTCCCCGACAAGAACGTTGATCTGGGTCTTCCCGAGGACCTGTCCGAGAACCCCGAGGAGATCGATCTCGAACCCCAGTCGTCCGGGGACGATTCGGAGGATAAGGAGGAGATCGTGCTCGAACTTCTCACGGAACTCGACACCGAGGGCAAAGGAGCGCCCCGCGACGACCTGGAGAGAAGGGCCGAACAGGAAGGAATATCCAGCATGGAGCTCGAGGAGATCACCAACACCCTCATGGACAAGGGTGTCATCTACGAGCCTAACCTGAGATACCTCAAACGTATCTGAAACGATTTCGTTAAAAGTGGCCTCTTGCCTCCTATGCTTCAAATAAAGAAGCAAGAGGCCACTTTCAACGAGACAAACCACTTAGCCCGGTCATCTTTCATCGGATGACCGGACACGGCCATCTGGCACATTCTATTCAAGACTTGTACATCACGGCGGAACCGTACCCGACCACCGAATTGCGGTCGTATCCTATGGATTCGAAGGAGTCCGTCCGATCCAAGACCTCTATCCTGCCTCCGGACAGCATCATCGCCACCGCTATGGGGCCATAACCGCAGACCGACAGCCTCTCCTTCTCCACCAGCCTGTAGACCGAGGAGACGTCTCCCGAGGCGACGGCGTCCATGAACATCGAATCCATCTCGTCCGCATACGGCTTGGGGACGTAATGCACCAGGTCGCTGGAGGCTATGATGACGACATCGTGGCCGGAACAGGCCGCCTTCACAGACTGTGCCAGACGTTCTGCGGACCGCATGCTCTGCCGCCCCATTATTATGGGGATGATCTTGGCTTTCGGATCTATGTATTGGATGAAAGGGACCTCCACCTCCACGGAGTGCTCCCTTGTATGCGCACGCACATCGTCCGGTATGAGCCCCCTCAGCCTCATCGCTATGTCTTCATGGACCTCGCAGCGACCGAACGGTGTCACATATTCCTCGCTGCACATGACGCTCTCGTAAGGCACACCGTAGTGGTCGGGACCGATGACGATATAGGCCTCCGGAAGCCCGTCCTCGGCTATGGATCTGAAAGAATAGGCGGCACAGGTCCCGGAGCACAGATAGCCCGCATGAGGCGACAGGACGGCGGAAACGGCCCTTCTGCCGGAACATCCGCACGGCTCCCCCGGACCCTCCCTGAAGCACTGGGATATCTGGGACCTCAATACTGTGGGATCGGACGGATAGAACGTCCCTGCTACGGCCGGAATGCGCATGAAAAACAATAGGTGTTGGAAGTAATAGGTTTTATCGATGATACCGAGGGTGCCCCCTTGCGGGGGCTTTTCCCTCAGTACTTTGCCTCGAAGTCCTCGATCTCCATCTTGAAGTCTGCGGGGTCCTTGATGTCTCCGCGGGCGACGAGCACCTCGCGGGTAAGGAGCCAGTAGATGCATGCCAGGGAGCGCCTTCCCTTGTTGTTGGTGGGGATGACGAGATCGACGTTGCGGGTCTCGTTGTTGGCGTCGCACATGGCGATGATGGGGATACCGAGGTTCATGGCCTCGGCAAGAGCCTGCTTGTCGGCGGCAGGGTCGGTGACGACGAGCACATCGGGCTCCATGAAGCTGGGGTTGATGGGGTTGGTAAGGGTTCCGGGGACGAAACGGCCTGCGAAGGCGGGTGCTCCGATGGCTTTGGAGAACTCCCTGGCGGGGCGCTGTCCGTACTGCCTGGCGGAGGCGACGAGGATCCTCTTGGGGTCGAATCCGGCGAGAAAGTGGGCGGCGGCCCTGATCCTCTCGTCGGTCTTCTTGACATTCAGGACATAGAGTCCGTCCTGCCTGACCTTGTAGATGAAATCCTTCATGTCTGCGCTCTTGTACTGGGTTCCGATATGGACACCGGATGTGAGGTAAACGTCCTCGGGTACGAGGAGTTCGCCGTCGATAATCTGAACGTCGTCGTTGTCGCTCATTTAGATTCCTCTTTAGTTCTTGACAACCGTGATTGGGATCACGTCTTTGTCGAATTCCAGCATGGCGATGTCAATAGGGTCAAGCATATCCTTAGGATAGTCGACCAGGACAGGTGCGCCATAGGAGATCTGCAACGCGCGGGAGCCGATGATCCTAGCCTTTTCAAACCTAGTGTATTTCATAAGGTCACCATACTGAATGAGAACGACGTACACGGATGTCGGCTATAAAGCTTTCCTTTAATGTTAGTAAAAACTACTAATAACGCACGCGTGCGCGAGGAGCAACTAAAAAATAAGGGCGCTTTGATAGGGAAACGAAATGTCGGACGAACTGAACGTATGTGCGGCCGCATTCTTCCGCAGCATAGGGAAGGACGTCGTCACACCCAAGGAATTCACCATGTACGTCACGCTGGACGTCAAATGGATGTCCTCCAAGGAAGCCTCCGCACTCATGCAGGTCCTGATCGAGGAGAAGGCCATGGTCTCGTCCAACGGATACCTGAAGCCCGGAAAGGACTTCTCGTCGCTCCAGGTCCCCATCGCCTACCGCCCTACCGATGCCGTCAGGAATGCGGTGGCGGCCAAGATGAAGAAGGGAAAGACCCAGACCCCTGCCGGAAAGGCCTCGGGGGCCGATACAGGGGATATATTCCCGGAACTTGTCGCACTGTCCGGGGAATACGGATGGAGCAACAAGGGGAAATTCATAGCCGAATGCAACTCCGTCCGCAAGAAGCTCGGTGTGGAGACGGCGGTGGCGGCCCTCCTGGTCCTGAGGGACTCGGGGGCCGATGTGAAGGAACTGACGGAAAAGGTCTACGCCAATTCCGTCAAAAAGGGTTGAAGGGGTTTTCCGGAAGCGCTTACTTCTTCTCGACCTTTATGAAATTGCCGAGGGTCATCGTCTGGGACTTGGCCCCGCCGCTGACCTGGCCTCCGGACTGGACGGTCTCCTTCAGCTTGATGTTGAGGGCCTTCTCCAGCTTGGCGACGAGTTTGTCGTCCGGTACGAGGTTCTGGGACTCCACCTTGACGAGGGTCCCCTTCTTCTCGCTGATGGATTTGGCGAACTCCTCCATATCCATGCCCTTCTTCATACGGGCCTTGCGGATGACCTCTCCGTAGTTGTCGACGATCTCGACGGTGGCCGCACCGGCGTAGATATCCTTGGTCTGCATACGCCTCTCGCGCTTCTCCAGCCTCTGCTGGATGACCGTGCTGTTGGTGGCAGGGGAGCCGGTATCGTCCCTGGGGGCCTTGTAGTCGTCCCCGAACTTCATACAGTTGGGACAGAGATTGAGCTTCGATCCCTCGACCATCATAGGGCGGGTCGTCGGGACATCTCTGCCGCACATCTCGCAAATCATATTTTTCCCATAGTTACGGCTCTTCTTAAAACTAACTGAAATACCCTGGAACTCCGACACGGGAGGTTTACGGCCGTTTAAGAGCGATATGAATGACCCAGACTTACGATTTCCTACATGATGCGGGAATGTGTCCCGTCACCCACTATCTAAAATGTTAGGATAAGCTATTTTTAAATGGAAGCGATTGTGGTGCCGTTTAATATGCCCGAGGACTCCGAAATAGAGGAATTGAAGGCTAAGATCGTCACCCTGGAAGACAGGAACGTTCATCTCATGCAGGACCTTCAGAACGCCGAGAACGAGAAACGTTACTCGGAGAGCGAACTTTTCAGACTTCAGAAGGACGTCGCACGCATCAGAGGGGAGTTGGAAAGGCTCAAAAGCCCTCCGCTGGTGATAGGATCCCTCAGGGATGTCCTCCCCGACCATAAGGTCGTGGTGAAGAGCTCCACCGGGCCCGACTTCGTCGTATCGGTGTCGCAGTACGTGGACGAGAAGGACCTAATCCCCGGATCGAGGGTCACTCTGAACAAGCAGTCCCTCGCCGTCATGGAGGTCCTCCCCGCTCCCCTCGACCCGGTGGTCACCGGGGCCGAGATCATAGATAAGCCCAACATCACATACGACGATATCGGAGGGCTCTCCAAACAGATGCTGGAGCTCCGCGAGGCCGTCGAGGACCCCCTCAACAGACCCGAACTCTACAAGAAGGTGGGTATCGAACCGCCGAAGGGAGTCCTCTTGGTAGGTCCTCCTGGAACCGGTAAGACCCTCATGGCCAAGGCCGTGGCCAACGCCACCAAGGCCACATTCATCAGGCTGGTCGGATCCGAACTGGTCCAGAAGTACATCGGAGAAGGAGCGAGGCTCGTACGCGAGCTGTTCGAGCTTGCGAAGGAGAAGGCCCCCAGTATAGTCTTCATCGACGAATTAGATTCCGTCGGTGCGAAGAGGGCGGACGTCGCCACATCCGGGGACAGGGAGGTCCAGAGGACCCTCATGCAGCTTCTCTCCGAACTGGACGGGTTCACCCCCACCGGGGATGTGAAGATCATAGGAGCCACCAACAGGCCCGACATCCTCGACGACGCACTGCTCAGACCGGGAAGGTTCGACAGGATCATCGAGGTCGGCCTGCCCGACGTGGAAGGCAGACAGCAGATATTCAAGATCCATCTGGCACATATGAATGTCTCCAAGAAGGTGGACCCCAAGAAACTGGCCGAGGCCACGGAAGGCGTCTCCGGAGCGGAGATCAAGAGCATCTGCACCGAGGCAGGTATGCTCGCCATCAGGGCGGACCGCGACATAGTGATGCCCGAGGACTTCGACGCCGCCCGCGAGAAGGTGCTCGACACCGACAGGAACAAGGTAAAGGCTCCGCCCACCTACCTGTACGGCTGATAAGAACGGAGGGGCAATGCCCCTCCCCTTTTCAGACCGAACGTCATGATTATACGTCGGTCTGCATTCATCTGGGTCATGTCAATCGACAGCAGAGCGGCCGACATGCTTTCCAAGGGATTCTACAAGGAACGTCTGGAGCCCAGCGAATGCGAATACCTCCTGACCTTCAGGGACAGGTCGCCTGTGGCCAATCTCGCCATATCCCTGGCTGACAGACTGACCCGCGCCGAATGCGGGGATACAGGACAGATATGCGCCGAGATCGATGTCTCCACCGGACCGTGTCCGTGCAACTGCAGGTTCTGCAGCTATGCGGAAGGGGTGACATCCGCCAGATTCTTCGAGATCGAGGACTCCGTACTCATAAGATATGTGCAGGAGCTCAATGCGTTCTCCGACGTCAGAAGGATAAGTCTCATGACCATCGGGGATACGGACATAGACGAATTGGCGAGAAGGGTCGGCATCGTAAAGGACACTGCGAAGCGCGGGACCCAGATATACGTAAACACCCGCGACGTGACTTCCGACGAGTGCCGCATATTGAAAAAGGCAGGCACCTACGGGGCATACCACTCCTGCAGGATTGGAGAGGGTACGGATACCGAGATCAAGGAGGAGAAACGCCTGGAGACCATCGACAATCTTGTTTCCGCAGGACTGTCGGTGATTGCCGGAACCGGACCGATAGGGCCGGAGCACTCACCGAAAGAACTGACGGATGCATTCTTCAAAACCGCCGACAGAAGATGCTGCGGAGCGGACATCTATGCCCGCGAGCCCGTGGCCGGGACAAAGTTCAATTCCATCGGGAAGATGAGTCCGTCCCGCATGTCCCAGATAAGGGCGGTGTTCACCCTGGCGACATCCCGTTACGACTTCCCGATCAACGAACCCTTCCGTGGGACGTTCGTACAGGGACACAACGTATCCTATGCGAAATACGATTCCGTGAAAGGGAAGGATCAGCTATACGCCGCCAGGCGCAGGCTGTTCAACAACGGATACCAGAGGGTCATGAGGGCCGACAGCGGCACCAACGACCTGACGCTGGCATATCTGAGACAGACAGGGTCGGTCTGATCAGTTCTCCCTGTCCGCGTCCTCTCCGCCGTGGAACTGCAGCTGGACCGCGGCATAGATCTCCGGAAGACCTATCTCCTTGGATGCTGAGACGGCACGCATCTCGCCGAATATCCCGGAATCCTCGAGGGCCCTGAAAAGCTCCATACCGATGACGGATTCCGGATTGCTGTCCTCGTCCAGGAGGTCTCCGTAGAGCGTATCCGGATTGTTATACCAATCGAGGATCCTGTCCACCTCCTCCTCTTTCAGGACGTCCGATTTCGACAGAAGATTGATTATGGGCATGTTCAGCCTGAACTGTACCAGCGATGCGAGCGTCATGGCGGATACGAATCCGTTGGCACTCTTGTACAGGGTCGGATCGGAGAGATATGCTATCATCGACCTCTGCTTACCGAGGGCGCTGATGACGACGTTCGAGGACTCCCTGAAGGCAAAGAGTTCCAATTGACCGGGGGTGTCTATGAGGACATAGTCGGTGTCGATGGTGTCGAGGATGTCCGAGACCTTCTTGATGTTGACGGCCATCAGATCCGCCGCCACGATCTGCGCCCCGTTCGGTCCGAGACCGTACTGCGACATGACCTCGTCCAGATTTATCCACTCCCTGATATCGACATCTGGCACATACGGAAGTTTCTCCGCCCCGGGATCCAGATTGACCACTATCGAGTCGATCTCGTTGTCATCGAGCCATCTCTTGAATGCCCCGACCATTGTACTCTTGCCGCTTCCGGCAGTACCGACGAAGTAGATGTTGTTCATGGACCGTCCCTACGCCCACCTGTTTGGTGCGATATATCGTTTTGCTTTACCTTGTAAAGTCTGGCTCCTCTTCTCTAAGAAACATTATTAAAAGGGGACGGTTTTACGCCTAGTTATGAATGCGGATGCAAAGAAGCACGCCGCCGCTTTCGGATGGTTCGGAGTATTAGCCGTAGCAGTATTTTCAATAATCTGGCTCGCCTGCTACTCTGTAGATACCTCCTGGGTATGGGGAAAGAACTCCATCTCGGACTTCGGTATCTCCGACACCGATGCTGCTTCGTTCTTCAAATACGGATGCGCCATCGTCGGTGTCCTCCTCGCAATATTCGGAATCGGCGAAGTCGTCAACAAGAAAAAATTCGGATACGTTTTCAGCGGCATCATGGTCGTTCTGACCGGGATCTGCGTCATCATCGTGGGATTCGCCGACCTCAACTACAAGGGCGGAGACATCCATCACTTCTTCGCGATCCTCGCAGCGATCTTCGCCGCAGCCAGCGCCATAGCGTGGTCCGCCCAGTCCTGGAAATGCGGACGCGAGGTCGTCGCCGGGATTCCCATCGTACTGTCTTGCGTAGTACTCGCATGCCTGTTCGCATACCCGTTCGAGAAGTTCGAGGTCATCGCCATGGTCATGGTCCTCATCTGGTACGGACTCTATTCCGCGTGCACCATCGGATACAACGTGAAGGAGTGAATCATATGAAAATGTCAAACACCATCAAGACCGGATGCGCCCTCGGGATCATCGGCGGCATCGTCGCGATGATCGGCCTCGTGCTCTATCTCGAGGTTGACAACAGCGCCGTCGTCACCATGAGCGTATACATGCTTGCAGCCGTCCTGTTCTTCGCCCTTGCCGGTGCTTTCAGTATGAACAGCCAGTGGTCCTGGAAGGTCCTCATGTTCATGAACTTCGTGACCCTCGGCATCATCATCGGCGGAGCCATCGCAGACTACTACAACATGTGGTGGGCGGTCGTCGAAGCCGTCATCGGCATCCTGATCGTCATCGTCAGCGTCTCCGGCGAGACCAAGATGTGGCTCACCGAGCCCCACACTGCCTGAAACTAACACCTTTCCCGGTCGGAAGACCGGGATCCCTTATTTTACTACAATTTGATTGGAAACTACCATGTAAATGGTAATTCTTAAATCACCATAATCAATTGACCCTTCGTGGACGAGAAATACACCTTTGCCCTGAGAAAATTGGCCCTCATCGGCGGAATGGACGACTACGTCGCCGTATCGTCGAGAGAACTCGGAGACACGTTGGAGATGAGTCAACAGTCTGCGTCCAAACGCATACTCGAACTTCTCGATCAGGGGCTCATCGTCCGTGACCTCGGTGCAAGGAAACAGAGGATCAAGCTGACCCCTGCCGGGATAGACGCCTTGAAGAAGGAGTACAACGAATACCGCAGGATATTCGAACTCACCGACCACATAACCATCCACGGATCCGTCAAGGACGGGATGGGTGAGGGAGGATACTACATCGGTCAGAAAGGGTATGTGGACCAATTCGTGGATAAACTGGGATTCAAGCCTTACAGCGGGACCCTCAACGTCTGTGTGGACAAGGAAGACGTCGGAAAACTGGATGTCATCAGGGGGACCTCCGGGATCTACATAAACGGCTTCACCGACGAAGGAAGAAGCTTCGGGGCCGTGATCGCATATAAGGCCAAGATAAAGAACATCGACTGCGCAGTGGTCGTACCGGAAAGGTCGCACTACGTCGACGTGATCGAGATAATATGCCAATATCATCTCAGAAGGACCCTGAGCATCGGCACGGGAGACCGCGTCGACGTCAGGGTCAGCCTCTGAGATCACCTCTTGGCGAGGTACTTCATAACCGAAGTGAAGATCAGTTTTCCGTCACCGTCGTCGGACCTGTGTCCTCTGGACCAGTCCGCGGCGGTATATGCGGTCATCACACGCTCGGGATGCGGCATCATACCCATCACATTCCCTGCGGGATTGCATATGCCTGCGATATCCGAAGGAGACCCGTTGGGGTTCCACGGATAGTAGGCCTTGCCGCCTTCGGGGGTGACGTATCTGAAGACGACCTGGTCGTTCTCCTCCAGCCTCTCCACGAAGTCCGGGATGTTGCTCATGAGCTTGCCCTCCCCGTGTGCGGAGGGGGTCATCACAAGCCCGCCCTTCGGTATATCGGACGTCCAGACGCACTTCCCCTTGTTATCGTTCCTGAGTACGGTGGGACGGCACTCGAAACGACCGGAGTCGTTGTTGTAGAGGGCGGCGTTAGGCACATCGGCCATGGTCTCGTCGAAAGCAGGCAGAAGCCCGAGTTCCACCAGGATCTGGAAACCGTTGCATACTCCGAGGACCGGTTTCCCGGCCTCGACGAAATCCCTGACCTCCTTCCCGATACCGGCCTTTATCCTTGCGGCGAATATCGCCCCGGCACGCACATAGTCCCCGGCGGAGAAACCTCCGGGGAATGCCAGTATGTCATAGTCCTCGAGATCCCTCTTCAGCTCGGGGGCGCACTGTCCGAGAAGCTGCTTGAGGTGGACCTTCTCGGCCTTGGCCCCGACCATCTCGAATGCGTTGGCCATCTCGTCCTCGCAGTTCGTACCTTCGATCCTTACGACACAGACCTTAACGTCCTCCGCTTTCATTGCGCAGCACCTCCCATGATGTTCCAGATGGGGTCGTTCCATGCGGCCCTCATCTCCTCTACGGGTATCTCGCACCCGTCCACGACGAACTTGTCCCCCTTCGTTATGCCTATGGGGGTGGCGGCGTCGCCCATGATCTCCGTGAATCTCTCGGCGTCCCGGCCGTCGACCTCCGCGACCCACCTCGAGGTGGACTCGGAGAACAGTTTGACATTCATGTCGGAGCCTCCCATGGCACCGAGGTCGAGCTGTGCACCTATCTGTCCCGATATGCACATCTCCGCCACGGCTATGGCGAGTCCTCCGTCGGAGCAGTCATGACAGCTGAGGACCAGTCCCTCGGACATCGCCTTCAGGAGCCTGGAGGAGACCTCCTTCAGCCTCTTGGGGACAGTAGCGGGGACGTCCCCTCCCTTTCCGCCGAACTTCCTGAAGAGCAGGGATGCTCCCATCTCGTCCTTTGTGTCGCCGACGACGAACAGGCAGGACCCGGTCTTCTTCATATCCGCGGTGACGGCCTTCCTGCAGTCGTCGATCAGACCGCAGCAGACGATCATGGGGGTGGGGAGGATGTGTTCTCCTCCGGGTGCCTGGTTGTACATACTGACGTTCCCGGAGGGTATTGGGATGTTCAGTTCCCTCGCGATGTCGCCTATCCCGTGCACGGCCTCCCTGAACTCCCCGAGCCTGTCGGGATTCTCGGGATTGCCGAAGTTGAGACAATCGGTGAATGCGTTGGGCATCGCTCCGACGGCCACTACGTTCCTGTAGGCCTCGTCTATGGAGGCCATGCCTCCGCGGTACGGGTCGGCCTCGGTGAACCAGGGGTTGCATCCGACGGCGACGGCGAGTCCTTTCCAACGGTCTGCCACGGGCTTGACGACCGATGCGTCCCCGGGACCGGTAGCGTTCATCTTCCCGACCATGGGGTGGACGACAGTGGAGGCGCGGACCTCGTGGTCGTACTGCCTTATGGCCCACTCCTTGGAGGCCACGTTGGGGTCGGACAGCATGCCCAGGATGACGTCCCTGAGTGCGGGAAGGGCGGGGAACTCCTCGTCCTTCTTCGACAGGGGCACCGGCATGTTGTAGGGCCTGTTGTAGACCGGACCTCCGGTGAGGAACTGTATGTCCATGTCGAAGATCTTCTCCCCGTTCCAGAACAGACGGGTGTGCCCGGTGTCGGTGGTCTTCGCGACGGGGGTGGCTATGATGTCCCACAGGTCGAATATGGCCATGATCTTGTCGACGTTCTCCGGCTTGCAGGTGCACATCATGCGCTCCTGGGACTCGGACACCCATATCTCCCAGGGTGCGAGACCGGACTCCTTCAGCGGGACCTTGTCGAGATCCACGTCGGCACCGCAGCCTTTCTCTATCGCCATCTCGCCGACGACACAGCTGAGACCTCCTCCTCCGAGGTCCTTCATGCCGGTGACGAGATGCTTCTCCGCCAACTCTATGCATGCATGTATGACGGGCTCCTTGGTGATGGGGTCCCCCAGCTGGACGGCCCCTCTGGAATCCTCCTCCGAGTTGGACGAGATGTCCTTTGATGCGAAGTTGACGCCGTGGATCCCGTCCCTTCCGGTCCTTCCGCCGAAGAGGATCATGACCTCCCCGGGTTCGGACGCGTAGTTCTCCAGAAGATCCTTGCGTTTCACGATCCCCAGACAGCAGACGTTGACGAGGCAGTTGCCCGTGTACTTGTCGTCGAAGAAGAATCCTCCGGATACCGTCGGGATGCCGATCCTGTTACCGTAATCCCTTATACCAGATACGACGCCCTTCACCAGATACTTCGGGTCCTTGATACCCTTGGGGACCTTCACATCGCGGTCTATGGGACCGAAACAGAGGGGGTCGACCAGACCCACGGGCTGGGCGCCCATGCATATGACGTCCCTCACGATCCCTCCGATACCGGTCGCGGCCCCTCCGTAGGGCTCGATGGCCGAAGGATGGTTGTGGCTCTCCACCCTGAGGGCGTAGCCGTAGTCGTCATCGAACACCATCACGCCGGCATCGCCTCTGGAAAGGATGTCGTCGCGGTCCAGTCCGAACACGAACTCCTTCAGGGTGGATTTGGAGCTCTTATAGCAGCAATGCTCGCTCCACGCCTGCCCGAGGGACTGGAGCTCCACGTCGGTGGCCTCCCTCCCCTCTTTCACATAATACTGCTGTACGGCCTTCATCTCGTCGAGCGAGAGACCGAGGGCCATGGAGGAGGATATCTCCTCCAGTTCCTTGTCGGAAGCGTCCCTGATGACTATGTCGCACAGGTCGTAGGGGGCGTTCCTCTTCACCATACGCTCGGGCATCGGATCATCTCACGGTGACCGTGTAGCTCTGGACCACGGGGTTCGCCAGGAGTTTCCTGCAGTATTCCTCCCCTGCCTTCTTGGCCTCGTCTGCGGGCATATCCAGGTCGAGGACGAAACATTTTACCGATTTCACGGAAGTGATGCCCTTGAAGCCGAGGGACTCGAGGGTCTTCTTGGTGTTGGAACCCTCAGGGTCCGCCACCCCTTTCTTGAGCTCAATCCTGATGTCGATTACTGTCATTGGACAACATATCGCGCACGCGTATAATAAAAAATCGCAGGGTCCGGAAAGGACCCTGGCCTGCCGCCGGGGGCGGTCAGACCGAGCGTTTGCGGGCGAACGTCAGGTATCCCGTATGTCCCAGCATCTCGAAGCTGGGACGGGTCCCGCCGTTGTGGACCTCCATGCCGCGCCTCATGATCTCCATGGAACGGACATCGGTGAAACCCCTGCCGCGAAGGGCGTTGACCGCGAGTTCCAGCTGGTTCGCGTTAGGGACATAGGTGCATATCCTGCCGCCGTTCCTGAGATGGGGGACGAGGTTGTCGAGGGCGTTCTCGACATCCGGCATGTCGGTGGTGATGACGTCCGCATCATCGAAATCGATATCGACACTGCGCGCATCGCCTATCTGATATGACCAGTATTGGTCCAGTCCCGTGCGTTTCACGTTCTTAAGAGCCTTCTCCGCATTCTGCTCCTTGAATTCCACCGTATGGACGTGTCCTGTGGGGGCGACGGTGTGCAGAAGGGCCGTGGTGAGACCTCCTGAACCGGCACCGACCTCTATGACGCGGTCCCCGGCCTTTATGTCGCACTCCATGAGGATCGCACAGGCGTCCTTGGGCGTGATGATCTGCGCCCCCCTGTCCAAGGAATCCATGAGCTCGACCACCCCGGGACGGAATACGTTGAACCTCCTGCCGACGATCTCCACGACGTCCCCGTCATCCAATCCTTCGAAGCGCTTGCCGTCGATGACCCCGAGACCGCCCATCTTGATCATGCCGAACTGCAGTCTGAACCAGGACCTCTTACCGTCCTCACCCTGGAGATAGAGGAACTCGCCCTCATTGAATGCCATACGAATCCATAATCTGCATCGGTTAAATGCTTGCCGTCCTCATCACGATGCGGCGGCCCGTTATCTCCCCTATGCAATACAGCAGGATGAACAGAAGCATCATGTTGCGGACGAAGACCGAGGCCGCTGCGAACGCCTCCCCCGAACCGAAGAGAAGCCACAGCATGAGCGGGACGAGTATGACGAACTGGAGGAGATACAGGGATTGGAGGATGCGCCTCTTCTTCGTATCCTTCTCCCCCTGGATCACGAACGGCAGGAGGGTGATTATCCACAGCATGTACTGGGTGGAGAATATCATGAACGTCAGGAGGACGACCAGGACCGCGGATGCCGAGGAAAGGACCAGCACACGGTCCCTGTCGGCAGGACCCGTATCCGTCCGCAACCTGAAGTGCCAGACGGCCCACATGAGAAGTATGTATGCCGCTACGGTGACGATGACCCAGCATCCCGACAGAGCATCTGCCGGGGCGCATTCCACATTGTATGTGTAGCTCCTGCCCACGAGCTCGTAACTGTATAGACCCAGCATCCCGAAGATCTGCAGTATGTTCCCCATGACGCTTTCTATCTGGAAATCGCGTCCGGCCTGCTGCGTGAACACGTCCACCACTCTGTCTACGGACAGTCCGCAGACCCCCATTGCCGCGAATGCGATGGCCGCCGCCGCGGCTATGACCGCCAGCCCGGCCGCGACGTTGCGGAAACGGCGGGGATCGGACCTGTCGGCCAGATTGACCATCATGAAGACGGGGATCAATACCACCGGGTACACCTTGATCATGGCACCGATGATGAGCGTCGCATAGGAAAGGGTGAAGCGACGCTGCAGGAACATATACAGTGCCAGCAGGACGGTTATGGCCACGGCCATATCCAATTTCTTCACGAGCTCCTCCGAGTACATCAGAAGCACGACGAAGTACAAGGCAGTAGTGCGGAACCTGTTGAGACCCAGACGGCCGCTTATCTTCATGACCAGGTATACGGACGACCATGCCAGGATCATCATCTCAGCCGCATGGAGACAGTAATATCCCTGCAGATCGGACGACAGCGCCCCGGGGATGGCTATGAACAAGAGGGACAGGGGCGGGTTACCGAAAGAGAAGTCCACGTAGGGAAGCTCTCCGGACCTCAGAGACAGCCAGTTGCCGTAGAATACGGGGATGTCGTCGGACGGGTCCAGACACACGATGCAGAAAACATACACGGCCGCCAAGGAGACCGCCGACAACGTCAGCAGTTTTCTTTCGCGGGTGGACAGGAATATGTCCCCGGCCTTTTGGACGACCGTGTTCATGGTTTACCGGGCCCGGGGTACGGGCCCGTTTGGTTTCAAAGGGTACGGGCGGCGTATGCGGGCTTGCATCCTTCCTTTCCGCAGCACACGCACTTCCCGGTCCAGTTCTCGGGATGGTACGGGGTTCCGAGGATCTTGATGTCGTACTTGTCCTCGAACTTGTGACCGCACTCCGGATTGCCGCACCAGCCGATCTTGACGATCTGTCCCTCGGGGATGCTCTCGGCACCCATGTCCTCCATCTCGTGGATGAAGCTCTGCTGCTTGGCCTTGGCCTTCTCCAGCATGTTGGCGGAGATCGCCTGGAGGATCATCCTGACGCCTGGGACTATGGAATCCAGTTCCACCGTGCCCTTCTCGCCGTTATCCCTTCTGGCGAAGGTGGCGACGTTGTTCTCGATGTCCTTCCCTCCGATCTCCAGACGGAGCGGTACACCTTTAACCTCCCAGTCGAAGAACTTGGCACCGGGCCTTCCGTCGCTGTCGTCCAGTTTGGACCTTATCCCGGCCGCCTTGAGGGCCGCCGCCACCTGGCGGCATACATCCATGACCTTCTCCTGGTTGTCCTTCTTGAAGATGGGGATGATGACCGTCTCGAGAGGCGCGATGGCCGGAGGGAGGATAAGACCCAGATCGTCCGCGTGGACACCGACGACGGCTCCGAGGAGACGTTCCGTCATACCCAATGTGGTCTGGTGGACGAACTCGTGCTCCCCGCCCTCCTTCTCATAGGTGATGTCGTAGGGCTTGGAGAAGTTGGTGCTGTAGTAGTGGGCGGAACCGATCTGGAGGGTCCTTCCGTTGGGCATCACGGTGTCGATACCGACGGTGTAGAACGCCCCGGGGAACTTGTCCCAGTCGGTCCTGATCAGCAGGGAGTAGGGCAGACAGAGGTCGTGGCAGACCGCATCTACGATCTCCACGTCCTGGGCGACCTGCCTCTCCGCATCCTCCCTGTCCGCATGGCAGGTGTGGGATTCGAAGAAGTGGATCTCCCTGACACGCATGAATGCACGGGTCTGCTTGGTCTCGTACCTGAAGGTGTTGACGATCTGGAACACCTTGAGGGGCAGATCCTGGTGGGACCTGATCCAAAGGGAGAACATCGGGTACATCGCGGTCTCCGAGGTGGGCCTCACGACGAGCCTGACGTCCAGAGGATTGAGTCCGGCGTGGGTGACCCAGTAGACCTCTTCGTCGAACCCTTTGATGTGGTCCTTCTCCTTCTTGAACTCGGTCTCCGGGATCAGCAGGGGGAAGCACACCTCGTCATGGTCCGTGGCCTCCATCTCCCTGCGGAGGAAGGAGTCTATCTGGCTCATGATCTTCCAGCCGTAGGGGGTCCATACGTTCATCCCTTTGATGGGATACCTCTTGTCGCAGAGCTTCGCCTTGTCGACGGTCTCGTTGTACCACTCGCCGAAGTCCTCTTCCTTCGTGGGCATCCTTCACCACTTCCCTTTCTGGGCATCCTTGATCGCCTCGGCGATGAGGGATGCGACGGATATGTGCGAGACGGGGTTGTTCAGGGTGTTGCAGCTGAGAAGTGCGTCGAGGGAACTGCCTGTGAACTTCTCGATGGCGTTGTTGACGAACACCCCGTGGGTGCATGCCACGGATATGCCGGCGGCACCTGCCTCCCTGAGTGCGTATGCGGCGGCGATGATGGTCCCGCCGGTGGAGATCATGTCGTCCACGATGAGGACCTTCTTCCCTTTGACGTCTGCCTTGGCGGGTGCGATGCGGACATCCGTACCGGAGAGGCGGGTCTTCTCCAGATGGTCGTACGGGACGCCCATGACCTCCCCGACCATCTTGGCACGGCCCGCCGCACCGATGTCGGGGGAGAGGACCATGTCGATGCCCTTCCCTTTGAAGTACTCGGCGATGACGGGGGCGGCCTTGAGGTCCTTGTGGGGATGGTTGAAATAGTTCAGGACGGCCTCCTTGTGTATGTCCACGGTGATGACGCGGTCACAGTTCATATCCAGATGCTGGCACATCACCTTGGCCGATTCCGGCTCTCCGGGTTTGAAGACCCTGTCCTGCCTGGCGTACCCGAAATAGGGGATGACCAGCGTGATGGACTTCGCACCAAGCCTCCTCACCGCATCCTGCAGGAGGAGGAGTTCGATGAGCTTGCTGTCGGGGGACGTGGTCTGGACGATGACGACGTCGTCGTCCAGTTTCTCCGCGTCGATCCTGGTGTAGCACTCCCCGTCGGGGAATGTCGTAGTAGCCGCCTGAATGTAGTCGCAGCCCATGACGCTGGCAAGTTCCTTTGCCAGATCCATGGATGCGGACCCGCCTATCACTATCATGAATACGGCCTATTCGTTCCCATATTTTATATGTTCGCGGACGCGCGCGACAACCTGTGTCGGACGGCCACATGGGAACAGATTTAACGGCGGTCGCAGATGGATGTGCCATGGAAGGGGAGATAAAGAACGTCGTCACCGACGAGAGGATAGACCGGTATCTGGACATAACGAAACGTGCGCTCGACAAGATCAGGATAGCCGCACCGGAAAGGTCCTTCAACAGGAGGCTGGCGGACAGCTTCATGGAGATGGCCGTATCCTACTACAACGACGCCAAGCACTTCCGCGAGACGGGGGACATCGTGACCGCATTCGCCGCCGTGAACTATGCGCACGGATGGCTGGACTGCGGTGCGAGGATAGGCCTCTTCGATGTGGATGGGGACGACCAGCTGTTCACTCTCTTCGAATGACCTTCGGCAATTCGTCGGTGGAACTGCATGCATACGTCCTGACATCGCCGAGTACTTCCCGGACCTCGTCCTCGGAGGCGTCCGCGAAGATGCTGTTGCCCAACATGCACATGGCGGACATCATCCCCGCACTGCGGAGTCTGGCTATCGCGGAGGCGACCTCCGGGCCCTCCACCCCGGAAGAAGCGGAGAATCCGTTCGATATCCTGAAAAGCGCTCCCTTGTCCGGACTGCGCATGAACTCCCCCATCGCCTTCTCGCCTGCGGACGATATGGAACGGAAGGACGTCCCGTCGGCGAGGACCTTCCCCGTATCCATCCTGGAGCCCAGGACCGCCAGCGTCAGCCTCTCGAACCTTATCCCCGTACCTACTACGCGCCCCCTCGGGGGGAGCCCCGGGTCGACACGTACCGGTTGATGCACCGGACACGATATCGCAGACACGTCTCCGAGCCCTCCCCCGCCGACTATGTCGGCCTTATGGGCCGCCCTGTAGACTGCGGGCATCCCCTCTCCGAGGATGTCGGCCGCACACAAGGCGACGGCTATGGCGCCCGAGGCGCTCATACCGAACCCCTCCCCGCAGGGAAGACCGTTGGACACGATGACGTCATACCCTCTTCCGGGAAGCATCTGGGACATCACATACTCCGTGACCGGGGCGGACGTCTCGACACCGTCGATCGCCACACGCACCCTGTCGTCGGAACGCTCCTCCAGGACCGCCTCGGAGCCGAGGGACAGCCTTATCCCCGCCCCTCTGGAGCCTCTGCGCAGCAGATCCGCCTGCCCGGGATCGGAAGGCTGGAAGAAGCATGTGATATGACCGGGACAGAACGCCTTGACCATCGTCTCAGAGTCTCTGTGCCACGAAGTTGAGAATCATGTCGGATATGGCCGCCTTGCTGCCCGTGATGTCGGTGGCCTCGTCCCTCGTGACGAGGATCATGGAGGCGGACGTCTTCCCGGCGGAATCGACGTCGTTGGCGACACAGGCCATCAGGTCGTACTCCTCCAGCCTGCCTCTGGCCTTTTTGACGAGGTCGGAACGGGACAGACCGGATTCGGCCTTGTACCCGATGACGTTCTGGCACTTCCCGCGTATGAGCGGGAGCACCTTGGGGACGGGTTTGAGACTCATGGTGAATCCCTCCCCGCTGGGGATCTTCCCCTCGACCTTCTTCTCCGGAGTGAAATCCGCCAGGGCCGCCGGGACGATGACGAGGTCATGGTCGATGGACCCCAACATCCCTATCAGGTCGCCGACCGTCTCATACCTCTTCACGGGTATGAAGTCTGGGACATCGACGCTGCCGCCCCCCATCCAGAGCTCGACGTCCGCCCCGCGCTCGAAGGCACGCTGTGCCAGCGTGACCGCCATGAGACCCGAGGAACGGTTGGTTATCAGACGCATGGAGTCGAGAGGCTCCTCGCTCCTGCCTCCGATGACGAGGATCCTCTTCTTCCTAAGGTCGTCATGGGACAGCAGCTTTATGGCCCATGACACGACCTCGGAGACGGAGGCGACGCGCGCCCTGTTCTCGTCGGTATGGGGACCGATGATGTTGACCCCCCATGATGCAAGTACACCGAGGTTCTTCTCGACGGCCGGATTGCCCAGCATGTACCCGTGCATGGCGGGGGCCACGGCCACCGGGATCCCGCTGCCGAGGGCCACGGTCGCCATCGTGGTCACAGGGGTGTCGTCTATGCCGTTGGCCATCTTGGAGATCGTATTGGCGGTCGCAGGATACACCAGGAAAAGATCCGCATCGGAAGGGTCCCCCAGATATTTGATGTGCTCCGTCTGCCCGGTCATCTCCGTGACGGGCTTCACCCCGGAGGCGAATTCCATCGCATCGGGGGCCACGAGCTTCACCGCGGCAGGAGTCATGACGGGGATGACCTTCGCCCCGTTCCTGATGAGCTCCCTGATCAGATGGAAGCATTCGACCGCCGCTATGCTCCCGGTTATACCCAAGACTATGGTCTTCCCGGAAAGCCTGTTGCTCTTGTCACAGTATATCTCTTCACTCGGATGCATACAATCCCTTCTCCCTAAGTGCCTCTAGGACGTCCGCGAAAACGGCGTCCCTGTCCTTCGATGCGTCTATGACGCAGTAACCGAACCTCTCTGCCAGGCGCAGATATCCTTCGCGGACGTCCCTCAGGAAATCCAGCTTCTCGAACCTGCTCTTGTCCTCCCCTCTGGAGTCCACCCTGCGGAGGCTCTCCTCGGGATCCATGTCCAGAAGGAACGTCGCATCGGGTTCGATGACGGCGTTCTTCTGCATGCCTATGAGCCACTCTATGTCGGCGTCCTCTCCCATCGAGGCGGACTGGTAGGCGACGGTGGACCCCATATAGCGGTCGCACACCACCCACCTCCCCGATTCCAGGACCTTCTCTATCTCCGCGGTGTGTATGGCGCGGTCGGCCGCGAAAAGCAGAGCCTCCGCCGCCGGAGGTATGTCCCCCAGCTCCCCGGAGCGCAGGGCCGACCCTATCCTTCCGGACGTGGGCTCGGAAGTGACGACGGCATCCCCGACCAGATCGGCGAGCCTCTTGGCCAATGTCGTCTTGCCCGTGCCGTCCACTCCCTCGAGAACGATGAACCTGCCTCTCATCCTTGCTCCGCATATGCTTGGACTTACAATAACCTTGGGTCGGCGGAGAGCCTGTCGACAAGGGAGTCGAGGGCCTCCACATCCTTGATGTAATGCCGGGAGAGCCGGGACAGGTCCTCCCGTACCGAACCGTCGATGTCGGGGTTGTCCCTGCCGAGGATATCGCGGAGCGCCGCCGCCAGATTCCCGCCGCGGCGGTCCCAGTCGGTCAGGATGACGGCCTTCCCCCTGCGGGACTCGACGTACTCGGCAGCGGCGGACGGACCTCCGGAAGACTGGATCTGGAAAACATCCCCTGAGATGCCGAGATATGCCAGCGCCTCGCGGTCCTTCCTCCCTTCCACCAGTATGACGTGGTCTGCGGACAGTTCCTTCAATCTCCCGAGGACCTTCAGGATCTCTTCCAGACGGACCTCGTCGCTCATCACGTCTTCATCAGTCTTGCGCATATCTCGTCGGCGTCCCCTTCGATGAATACGGTCTTCTGTCTCGACGTGTGCCCGGCGGAGATGGATGCCTTGTGCCCGGATGCCTCCGACATGACTTCGGCGACCTCCTCGTTGGCCCTCCCGTCCAGAGGAGGTGCCCTGACCCTCACGATGAGACGTCTCCTCCATTCGTCGAAACCCTCGATGCCGGTACGGGACGACCTCGGGGACACGAGGAGGTCTATCTCGATACCGCCCCTGACCCTGCGGCTCACGTCGGACAATTCCATGCTGGCACATATGGCCGTATGATATTATTCTGTTTTCCGCCCAAGATAACCCCGCACATGTTCCTGGATAACGCTTAAAATCGGGTTTCCCTATCCCCGGATGTTATGGAATCTCTCAGGGAACCCGCCATGTCGTTCAACGAATTGGGCGAGCTCTTCCGCATGGAACACAAATCGAAGATGCTCACGGAGGTCGGCGGAGACCTCTACCAGAACATAGCGGAGCTTCTGAGGTACCTCAAGAAGAGGTATGAACAGCAGCTCTCGGCGGATCCCGAGAACCCTAAGACCGACCGTGCGAACCAGGAGAGGATCCTCGGTACGCAGAGGGCGAAGGCCATAGTCGACATGCGTATGGAGAAGATCTGCAAGATGGCCCTCCGCGGGGCCATGGGTTCCGTCAATCCCATCGATAAACTGACCAGGGAGGAGAAGGAGTACTACGAGACGATCCTGAAGCACTCCGTGTCCCATCGCAAGATCATAGACCGCCTCAGCGGGAACATACGCTACAGGAACACGGAGATCGTCCCCGACACGTCGGAAGAGAAGGAGGAGCTTCCTCCCGCCTTCCACGTCCCCGAGACGGACGACACCCCCTTGGAAGACGAGCCCCCGGCGACGGTGTCCGTCCCCAAGACCCTTCCTGACACCATACCCGACGACTGGGGGGAATCCAACGACGACGTCCCCTTGGAACCGATCGAGGAGATCATGCAGAGCATGCCGGAGGCACCTGTACGCGAGGAGAGACCGTTCGTCCCCCCGATAGATGATGTGGTATCGGAAGACGAGGAATTCGACGGCGAGATCCCCGAGGACGACCTCGACAGGATGATGGCGGACGATATGCCGGTCAGAGCACCTGCCGAGAAGAAGACCGTGCCTGCCGGGAGGGAGGAACCCAAAAGGGACGACCTCGTCCTGCTCCGCATACTGGTGGACGTCCCGATGCCGATAGCGGGACCCGACGGTCAACAGTACGTTCTGAAAAAGGAGAATGTCGTGAGAATGCCGGCCATGCTCGCACAGATGCTCGTCGGCAACAAGATGGCCGCCGAACTGCACCCCTCACCTTGAAACGGATATCGTGCGGGTGTCGCCGAGCCTCTCCAGACAGTCTATCTTGAATCTTTTGATACCGGTTATGTCGGAGACCGTCTGCCTCGCGATGTCGGGCGTGTTGTTGTTCTTGCTCAGGTGGGCGAGGAATATCTTCCTGTTCTCGTTGACGGCGGTCTTGCGTATGGCGTCCGCTGTGACCGTGTTGCACAGATGCCCGTGGTCGCTGGCGATCCTCTTCTTCAGAGGTTCCGGATAGGGCCCGTCGCGGAGCATCTTACTGTCGTAATTGGCCTCTATGACGGCCAGATCCGCCTCCTCCAGGGCTTTCTCGCATTGGAAGGAAAGCTTCCCGGTGTCGGTGGCCACGAGAACGTTGCTCCCGTCGGCCTTCAGCATGAAGGCGCAGGGCTCCACCGCATCATGGAAAGTGGGGAGAGGGGTCACATTCATCCCGCAGAGGTCGAAGCTGCCCATCATCCTGATCTCGCGCCAATCCACCTTCCCCGCGTTGAAGGCCATGAAAGTGTTCTGGTTGCAGTACAGGGGGATCTTGAGCTTCCTCGCCATGACACCTGCCCCTGCCACGTGGTCGTTGTGCTCATGGGTTATGAGAAGGGCCTTGATCGTACTCTCGTCGATACCCTCGAGTTCCATGAGCTTGTGGGTGTACTTGTAGCTGAGACCGGCATCGATCATGACCGCCTCGTCGTCCAACTGAACGACGATGCAGTTACCGTCGCTTCCGCTGGCCAGAACATGCACTTCCAGCATGGCCGACCTTCAGACCTTCTTCTTGTAGATCGCGAAGATGACGTCCGAGCGGGACACGGTACCTACGAGGATCCCCTGCTCGAGGACGGGGAGACGGTTGACATCCATCTTCATCATCATCCTGAGGGCCTCGACGATCTCCGCATCGGGAGTGGTGTAGAGGGTGCTGCGGACCATGATGTCCTCGACCTTCATACCGGAGAATTCCTTGTTGATGAGGGTCATGTCGGCACTCTGGTTGTCGGTATCCATCGGCTGACTCAGGAGGTGTTCGGAATGGATCTCCTCGTCGAGTTTGTCCTGATATTTCAGAATGAGCTGGAGGATGTCGGTCTGAGAGATGACCCCGAGAACATGGTTCCTGTTATCTACGACAGGTGCACCGGTGACATTGTCCAAAGCCATCTTGATAACCGCCTGCCTCACAGTATCGGTCGGCTTGACCGTTATGACCTGCGTGGTCATCAAATCCCTAACCCTTAACTGGACCATTACTACACCTATATCGCGAGATTGATAAAATGTTTCCCATTATCCAAGGTTGGAAAAGTCGCCCGGCCATCTGTATGATAATAAGATTTATTAATGAGAAATATATCGGCTGGAATATACGGGCCTGTAGCTCAGCTAGGTAGAGCGTCCGACTCTTAATCGGACGGCCAAGGGTTCGAATCCCCTCAGGCCCGCCATCTTCTTCTGATTCTTCCAACTGTCCTCGCTGCATCCTAGCTTCATCCGCCCGCATTCAGAATCATCTGTTAATTGCGAAAACTCGATTTTTCGCAATTAACGGAAACGATAGTTGCGCGGACGCAATTAACGGCAAACCCCTCTACCGCATCCTCGCCGGGTTGAAGTTGATGTTCTCATTTGCCCCGCGCCTGACATCTGCCATGTCAGAAGTATCAAGCGATCGATTACCGGCGACGGTTCCGTCATAGATGTGGTATGGCGGCCCGCAATCGCCAAGACGTGAATTCGGCACGTTGAGGAATCTTTTATTTTCGGCGTGAAAACGTCGTTTT